>Ga0214921_10000034_pt1 | contig 278120 bp, 279 predicted proteins | sample LL1505_MetaG_FD_177992 | JGI IMG/M metagenome (GOLD analysis project Ga0214921, IMG submission 177992) | Freshwater microbial communities from Lake Lanier, Atlanta, Georgia, United States - LL-1505 | ecosystem: Environmental > Aquatic > Freshwater > Lake | place: USA: Georgia | collected... | reverse complement strand
CTCTGCGGCAGTCTCTGCGACAGTCTCTGCGGCAGTCTCTGCGACAGTCTCTACGACAGTCTCTGCGACAGTCTCTGCGACAGTCTCTGCGACAGTCTCTGCGACAGTCTCTGCGGCAGGCTCTACAACAGGCTCTGCGGCAGTCTCTGCGGCAGTCTCTACAACAGGCTCTGCGGCAGTCTCTGCGGCAGTCTCTACGACAGGCTCTACAACAGGCTCTGCGACAGTCTCTGCGACAGTCTCTGCGACAGTCTCTGGGGCAGGCTCTACAACAGGCTCTGCGATAGGATCTGCGTCCTTTATCGGCACATCAATATCTTTTGCAAATTCTAAATTCTTTACAATATCTGTAATGATCTCCACATCATTGATTTCAGATATTTCCTTAATTGTCTCCGCAGGTTGAATCGTCTCCGCAGGTTGAATCGTCTCCGCAGGTTGAATCGTCTCCGCTGGCTGAATCGTCTCCACTGGCGGAGTCGGAATCTCAAATAACGTCGGAGAATATTTTACCGCATCTTCGTGATAAAATGCCGCACCTTGTAAACGCCCTGATATTACAGTATGAGAACGATGATGATAATTTTGCTCTATCTGATCAACAGGGGTTGACTCATAGTTATAAAACAGAGTTTTATTTCTCCTCCGTGCGGTCAGCATACTGGAATCCATATGTTAACCTTTCTGTTCAAAGAACATATATAAAAAAATTGATGCGTAAAATATCTGTGAGATCTTTTTCCGCCCAATTAGGTTCCTTTCTCCCGACCATGTCGTACATTGGCTCTGGTTTTATTCTCTTTTCTCACGACCTCAAAAAAATTTTACTTGTTCATGATACTCGTTCTAAGAAGTGGGGCTTTCCAAAAGGTCATCGCGAGGAGGTTGATGCAAACGACCTCGAAACTGCTGTGCGTGAATGTAATGAGGAGACCGGTCTCTCCGTAAACGATTATCATGTCCACAATGAATCATTCCGGGTTTCTAAAGGTTCGCAATCCTATATTTTCCGTTACGCTGTTCTAAACGAAAATTCTCGAACGCATGTACACTCAAACTCCCTACAAGAAATCTCTGAGCTCCGTTGGGTTCTGATTTCTGAGCTTCTGGAGGCGAATTCCGTGCTAGACGGCAATAAATATCTCCGTTCCTGGATTTCGGATATACAACTAAATGCGAGCAAAAAGTCCGTTCATCTCTTTAAACATCTACTTTCGTTGCGTCAGGAACCCGTGGGTACGGGTAACGTCATAACTACTGCCTAATTTCTCTACAGCAATCGCATGAGCGATTTTTTCTTTTTCTGTCAATGAATTATAAAATCGTTGTATTTCATTGTCAACCTCGACTGGTTTAATAATAGTAGGTGCTTTCTCTACAGGTTCTACGGCCTTTGCCGGTTTTTTGAAGAACACCGATATAGTGCCCTGACCTGCCGGCAAGATTGTAATACGTTTCGGAGGCATTCTATTCATGTGTTGTTGTATATTACACATGTCAAATTTTTATTCTTAAATGATAGAATGCCTACACTGGACGCAATTATGAAAAAGACTAAGCGACCCTTACACGAATTCAAGAAGGGTTTAGTCATAAAAGGAAGTAAAGGAATGTCCCTTATAAAAGGATATTCGTATACATTGGAGGCGAATCCTGGGGAAGACTTTGATCCGCGTTTCAAACCCGCTCTAACACCTGCGGAAATACTGTTTATGGGTGCATTTGAGGGTAAATATTTGAATGATTGTACGGATGAATTTCCGGCCGAATGGTTTCTGAACGCAGGGGCGGCGGGCAAATTATCGCCAGAAAAGCCCAATGTGATGTGTAATTACTTCAAAGTTCCGTCACGACAACCGTTGTCCGTTTGGAAAGAGAACGGATGGGCACCATCACGAGGACGTCATGTAGAGGAAACAACGGGACGTGCGATTCTGGCCGATGTTACAAAAAATCCGGATGAACGTGGGTGGTTTCAGTGGTATTGTCGCTATTGGATGGGACGTCGTATGCCGGAACTGGACGCAGTTCAGATTGGACGATGGCGTTCCTTTGCTCGTCACGCAGGTGCAGTTCGTAAAGGATGTAAGGCGAAAGATCTAACATGCCGGCTTGGTGAACGACAGGCGTTGCTTCAGTGGGCGTATGATCCATTTATTTAGATGTATTCTTGCGTGTATAGTTATTGGCTTTACGATTCTTACGGCTATTGCGATAGATATTACTTATAGTGTTGGCGACACGCTTGAACTCATTGACAGCCTCCTTGTTCTCAGCGAACGCCAGTTTCTTGCCCGTGAGGGTTGTAACCATTTTAGGCTTCGCGCCGTTCAGTAATAATATTTTCTTAATGGCTTTGAAAGGAGCAGCCTGCTCGGGTGTGTTGGACTCCGCAATAAACACATCCGCCATGCCACGAGCGGTCTTATTCTCAATTATCTCGTGTATTACACCAGGAGTCTTATATTCCATATCATTGTGTAGTTTTAAGACTTCTTCCACCATTTGAGGGTTGCCACTAAAAACAGCCGCTTGAAGTGGTGTCATATCCTGAACATCAGTGCGATCCCTTGGGTGAATGTACTCACTTAATAATTTGTGGTAGTTTGTGTTCATATGCGGCTTGAGTTGATTCGGGAACTCAACGTCAACAATCTGCTTGTAGGCCGCAAGATCGCCATTACGAATCGCAAACATCATACGATTTAACGCATACTGTATCTCCATCTCAATATCGGACATTTGGGTTGAGGTGCTAGGTCTAGCTCGCCCGCGACGTGCAAGGGAAGCCGCAGCCAAATATGCCATGTCTATTTTATCTGTTGAATTTTTCAGCTGATGAAATAAAACCGATCGCAAATCTATTCCAGCAATCGTTTCGCAACCGCACCATTCTCTTTCACACAACGACGTGTTTTCGGATTTCGTATCTTGCCTGGCGGACACGGTGGCGGAGCCTCCAATGGTGCTTTTAACTTCTTACCAACCGCTCCTGTCTCCTTAACGCATCGTCCCGTTTTGGGATTACGTATGGTGCCAGGTGGACACTCTGCTTCTGGTTTGGGGCGTGGTTGTTTACGAGTCTTTTTGCCGTACTCAAGCATATGTTTCATAACTAGGAGAGGTTCTGCTTTTGGCACCGATACGTCATGACGATTCAAGAAGTCATAGGTATTTCTCCATCCTCGCAGACCATTTCGTGGACAATCTTTTTCCATACGGCATTTATGCCTTCCCACATTTGCGACAATCACGTCTGATAAATACTTATACAGTTTAAATGTCATATTCGTTCCGTTGTAGCGTAATAGACTGTAGATGAGTTGGGATAGGTCACGGTCTTTCTTATAGCACGTTGGGGAATCTGCTAGATATCCGCTTCCCTCAACCTTGATTCCATTCCACGTAATACACGAGAACCCAAAATCAATAAGACGATAGAGTCGCTTACCATCTTTGTTTTTCACATACATGATGTTATCTCCTTTCAAATCACGGTGATTGAAATTGAGTTTTCGCCCGAAAAAACCTATAATCTGTGCGATTTGTTGTACTGCGTCCGGAATAATAATATCGTTTTCTTTAGGGCTATATGATGATATAACATTGTCTAATGTATTTCGCATCGGTTCTGACAATATAAACGCTTCATATGTGCTTGAATTGTAGCCTATCCGAATAATGCGCGGCACAAAGGGTCCATCCATCATATCTTTGCTCGTTTCCGCAAGTATAATATTGATAAGACACTCCTTGAAAAACGCAACACATTGTTTATTCGTTTGAATATCACGTATAACCTTACACGCAAACGCTTTGCCGACATTGTTGCGAACTAAATAGGTTACGCCAAATGTTCCTCGACCTAGTGTATCCTCTATATCATACTCCTTTCCTCCTAACAAAATAGAATTGCGGTGTAATGAAGCACGGTCAAAAAGACTTTCTGGATGAATTACGAACAGCTCGGGTGAGTCCTTTCGAAATACTGTATTGATGCCGTATGACCGCAAATCTAGCGAGGCCATTCTATTACAACGTCATAAAAAAGGGGCGGTGCCCTCTTTCAAACCCCCTTCATAAAATAATATCCCGTTGCTGCAGCGGCTGTACACAATACAGTTCCCCATGTAATATCCATCACTGTCATCTCCAAGGTGTAGTTTGTAATGGTAGCGTAATTGGTTAAATCGTAGAACGCATAGAGGAGAACGCCTACAAGCATACCACGAAGAGCAGCATCCGATACTGATTTCGCATCACGAACCGCTCCTAAATAGATGGCCACAAGAATGATAACATAGACCGCAATCGCCGGAATCCAGCGAACATCGAGTTTGGATTTTTGTATAGACTCAAAAAGTTTTTTATGATAGTCGTTTCGTAGGGATAGCCATGTTACATCGCCTATTCCAAGTGTAAGCACAATTCCTAACAATGCTTTTGCTGTGTTCATCTATTTAGGGTTTTTTGTTTAGACCGATGAACATTTAAAACGGGTACCGCTAGGTGCCCAGTTTTATATGATTCGGCGGCAAAAGACCGATGGGGGTCTAGTTGTCATAACCGTCGTAGCCGTCATATCCATAGTAGTTGTAGCCATAGTCGGGGTAAGGCGAATGGTATCCGTCGGCGTCATCGTAGTCGTCGTAGTCATCGTTTGCGGCGTTGTCCTCTTCGCTGACAACAACCTCGGACGCAGCCTCTGACTCCTCTTCAATTGTAGAGAGGGTGGGCTCAGGCCGATTTGCGAACTCCGTAAGGAACTCGATGAGACGATCCAATTCTGCGTCATCGACACGACGCTCGTCCTCCAGATGCTCCTCGATCTGACGCTCCACATTCTGAGACTCGTATTCAGTTGTCATGATTTGAAAGAAAGAAAGTGAAAAGAAAGTCAAAATGTCTTAACTATGTCCACACTATGGACAGATGTGTGTATCCTATCTTCAATTTTTTCCAACAGATAGGGTGTAAAGATTACCCCCTCATACATATAGTAGTATTCAATGGAACTCCAGGGATTTGGTACATCCTTAGTCGGACGAGCCATTTACGTGTACGCAAATAGTGAAGATGCGTGGGTGCCGTGGGAATTTATATCGGGTGTTCCATATTCCGTACAAATTCTTGTTCGTGGCACGACAACCTCGCATCGTTTGGTTGAAATGGAAGCGGATTGGAATGTCATTGTAAGTCCACAAAATGCGAAAGATTGGTCTATTCTTGCGACGCTTATCAAAGGAACAGGTGGAACTATTTTGCTCGTCTTTGATACGGATACGCCGAAACCGCCGGCGACGTTTTTGACATTTTTGGACGGAATTGTGGCGGAAGGTCGGACAGTCTTGACACGTGTATGGATTGGTCAGGCGATTGAAATACCGTGTATTCCGGACGCAGTGTTGTTTCCTGTACTTACGGACAGCCGTCTTCACTCCGTCGCATTTGACTTGATGTATCGTCTACCCGCACGTCAGGGTCACGACGTTCTGCCGCCTATGAGTGCTGGCGACTGGACGTCTCTTGTCAAAGCAACTACGGAGAGTGGCCTGGGATTGATGATTACAGACGTTGGCGAAACGAGATGGTCGCTCTTTTGGCATAAAATTGCGGATTCACGTATTCTTCATAGTTCGGCTCAACATGCGAAAGGTATGTCGTTGATGCGAACAGGCATGAAAATGTTGGAACGCACGTAGGGTCTTTTTCGTATAAATCATAAAATGTAAATTATTTTACGATTTATATAACAATGAATATTGGATTATTGTTTACTTGCGAGCCTTCTTGAAGAGCTTGAACGTGCCCTTCTTGGCCTTGTAGCCCGCCTTGATGAGGTGCTTGAGCGCCTTCTTGCCCGCCGCATGGGCCTTGCGGCTCACAATGCGACCCTTGTGTACCATCAGATCCTTCTTCTCCAGGCCACCGCTCGTGTGCTTGGCCGTGCCGTGCCAGACCTGGGCACGCGAGCCGACCGTGGCGGCCTTGCCGCCCATCTGGGGCAGGGGCGCGGTGTTCTTGCGCGTCGCATTTGCGGCGTTCTTGTTCGCATTCGTGGCGTTCTTGTTTGCGTTCTTGCGCGTCGCATTCGTGGCGTTCTTGTTCGCATTCGTGCCAAACCAGCTGTTCATGTTTTATCTAACGGAATAGAAGATTTTTTTCCAAAAACGTCGGATTGGATTCTTTGTAGACCGCAGATCCTAACACGACCTTTGCGATCCAATCCTCCATTTGATCCAATTCGTGGGACGGATCCAGTGAACGCGCGTGTTCGTAGGATATAACCGACCGACTGTTATAGAATTCACGGTCGTGTTTGAACTGGCGTAAGATATGAACCCAACTATCTAGATCATCTCGATCGCAATATATTGCTGCATTATTACAGCATTCACGCAGTCCGGGAGTTGGCGACACAACGATGGGGATTCCGGATGACATGGCCTCTACCGCAGTACGCCCCCATGTTTCCTCCTTGCTCGGCATAATCAATACCCATGTCTTTGCGTACACATCTTTAATCTGCGTTGTGTGCTGTATGTATTTCAAATTCGGTATTGTTTTATCCACAATTTGCTCACGATATCCGCCGATAATTCCTTGAAACTCCAGTTCCGGGAGTGCTTTCGCAAGTTTTACAAGCAATTTTCCACCCTTATTTTCATTTACATTGCTTAATGTGACATACTTCGGAGGCGTTGTTCTATCCACAATATAATTACGATAGTCGACCGGTGGACGTATAATACGCACATTCTTATCATCTATATCGTTGCGTAATGAACGTAATGAGTTTGAATTAAATACGGTAAAATGGCGACCGTCCAATCGTGGATCGTTCCATTGTTTGATGGCCTTCACATAATTGTCTGTATGAACCCACTCAATGAACGGCTTTCCGCTAATTCGGCTTAGCCACATAATCTGTTTGCGATATACATACGAATGAGAACTCAATATATTTGTGGATTTCATAATTTCAAATAATGTGTTCGTGTCGTGTAAGTCGAAGCAACGGATATTGTCGTAGGTTCGTTTGGGATAACCAGGACTAGCGACCCAAATATCGTACTTATACGGTTTTCGCATCAAAAAAGTATTCATTGTATGTGCACAAATTTCGGATCCTGCGTTCACAAATGGTACATAATCGTGTAAAATCCACAGAATACGAATGCGTGTTCCTTGCGGTTCAATGGTAGTCCAGGACGGCCAACGATTGTATTGAATCGCTGCGGCTTTTTCAGATTTCACGTGTACTGAATTACGGGTGTATGTATCTCCCAGCATCAGTAGGATAACCATACAGAACCCTAGCACGAGCCATATTGTCGGCATCCTTACTTCAGGACAAGTTTTTTCCATGCGGCTAGATTCGCTGGATTATAGATGGAAAAGTCCCATGTAAGTTGTTTCATTTGGGCTTTCACGGATTCTTTCTGCTGTCCGTAACTTCTTACAATCTGTTCAATCTGATTCGCTGCGGCCTCGAAGTCGTTTTCTGGATAGTAATATCCGTGCTTTTCGAATCGTGGCACATTGTGGACGACGGGGAATCCGAGCGTCTGGAACTCGAGAAAGCTGTAATTGTATTCGTTATTGACCTGATGCTGTAGAATAATCGCTTGACGGAACACTTTCACAATATTCACAATATGTGCTCGAGGCATCAACTGAAGTTTTCCTGCGGCGTAGAGCGTCAGATTCGGCAAAATGCTCGCCTGAAAATACGGATTGTCTTTGAGTTTCGCACCATTGATGGCCACCACTGTATCCACACGGGATGGAAATTTACGATAATAGGCCTCGGCGGCGAGAATGGGAATCAGGGAATTCTTTTGAAAACTGATATTCGGCTCCATGATAATAAATTGGCGCGGCGAAGTCTCCGTTAGACCTGTATCGTCATAGCGTACACCGACATCGTCAATAAACATAGGATCCCATACATACGGAGCGATGCGGGTTTTTCCGCACATTCCGTTGATTGAACCGGCGTATTCGGCGTGTATATCATAATGAGGTGAGACCCAGATTTCGTCGAGTTCGCCGGCTACATGATGACTGAAATTTACGGCGGGGTAATACGTAATTGTTTCAATGTCAATATTGAGAATATTGCCTAGATATAGTTTGGAGACTTTCGCACCCATGGAGCGGAAGAATCGGCGAATGGATGGATCACAGGACATTCCCATTTCAATATAGGATACGATTTGGAACGGTTTTGTCATATACTCCTTGAAATCAATAAGGCGGAATTTTTCGTGTAGTTTTGCGTCTGGGTTATTTTGGTTGTTGTCGACCATCAGCCATGGCTCGAAACCCAAAATTTCTAACATCTTATAAATCACGTAGACGTTTTGAAAAAGGCCGTTCGCCCAGATATGTTCATCAGGAATACGCACGGTTGTGAGGAATATTTTCTGTTTCTCGCCGGCAGGGGCGAGATTGCTGGGCGTATTGACCGCTTGTGATACAATGCCGGAACCGGTCGATAGGATTGGAAAACTCATTCTGTTCGGAAGGTGATCTCTTTTTATGTATTTTACCGTGGGTTTTAGATGATGTGATTTGTGGATTGTGGAAAAAATTGATGAACTTTTTGGAATGTTGTTGACTGCTGTGCTTCCCTTCAACTCTTTCTTTCAACTCTTTCTTTCAACTCTTTCTTTCAAACATGTCTTCCATAACCCGTGATATGGCAACGAGTGCTCTTGCTGTTCTTTCCAATACTGAAAGGAATCCGGAATCTCTTGCTCTTGCGGTGAGTATTCTTGCGGCGACTATTGCGAAGGCCTATAATGATTCCGTAGATGCGGCTGTTCCTGCGCCTGCTGCTCCTGCGCCGGCGGCTCCTGTTCCTGTTCCTGTGCCTGCGGCTACCGCACAAGGTCATTCAACAACAAAGTGGCGTTCTTACTGCGAGCCGACTGTCGACGGCGAGACAGTCATTTCTACGCGTCGCACCGTCAAGGGAAATTTCGTGCCGACTGAGGCCGAACGCAATCTCAACATTGTTATGGATAAGAGCACCGGTTCTCCTGCTCTTCTCTACAAAAGCGTACGCTATTTCAGCCCGAATTCACTCGTGATTGGCGGGCGTGCAGCAGACAGTCAGAAGCTCTACGTTCTCCGTGACGGCGTGTGGAAGAGTCTACACCAGCTCGCACACGCCGAGGTGAATCCTAACCCCGTCGCACCCTAGTTGCTTTACCAACACAAAAATTGAAAACAAAAAAATATATATTTTTGTTTAGCACAATGTCTTTCCGTATTTATATTGAAAACCTATCTGGTGTAATGAGCAATCGTATTCTTTATACATTTCATGGTCAGAGTATTACAGAACTCGATGCGGAACTTCGTCAAATGCTGAATATTCCGTCGGATGTTCGTGTTGAGATATATGATAAGCGATTCGGATTCTCTAATCGCAAACTCGTAACCTCTTTGGAATCTATGCCACCACAACAGGAATCTTTACATGTATTTCTACGTAAGGTTTGTTGAATTTCTCGCACTTCCTTATTTCTAGACTACCAATAAGGAGAATGGACTCATTTCTATTGATTCTATCTGAATGTATGTTATCTGCGTATCCTCTCCTCATTCAACTAGTTGACGCAACCCTTATTTTTCAAACAGGCCTACGTATGCTTGTGTATACACTTGTAGCGGTTATTGCGATTCTAGGCACCGGCGTTCCATGGAATCCAGCATCGTTGTTTACAGGCGAAACAGCGGCCGCTGGCCTACTCAATCTCATTCACGTCGGATCCAGTTATGTCGCATTTGATAAACTCCCCGCCGGCAATGCGATGGCACTCTTTTATACCTATCCGGTCTGGAATATTCTAGGAGCAGCGGCCGTATACGGCGAGAAAGTTCCGATGCAAACCATTCCTATGATTCTTGTCGGATTGGTAGGAGCAATTCTTCTCGCAAAACCCGAAACAACAAACTGGAATGTACTCGGTATTGTCAGTGCTCTTCTCGCCGCATTGACCGAAACCGGTATTTATCTATGGTTCAAGCAAAAGAAGGAATCCTCAGACGAACCTTTCACGAAGATGGCACAGATGTACGGAAGCAGCGGATTGTTATGGAGTCTTGGAATTGTTGCGTTACTCGCCGTCGGATATATCAGCACAGATATCTTTAAAATAAGCGGTAGTGGTCTCGGTGCGATTTTAACCTTCAATACGATTCTCGGATTTGTTGGATATGCTCTTCGCTTTTATCTAGTTCCTCGTGTCCCTACAGTTATATATAGTGCTCTCAGTTTCTTTGGTATTGTATCGGCGTATTTGTTGGGTATACTCTTTTTGAAGGAAGTTCCTACAATGACACAAATGCTAGGAGCTATTGCGATTGTTTTCGCAAATACCGTTCTATTACGTAAAGAGACGGCATGACGAGTCGTTCCGGTGGGTTGATTGAATTGGTTGCACGTGGCAAGAAAGACCTATACTTCTCACAAAATCCTTCTGTGTCGTTTTTTCATAGTGTGTATACCACAGCGTCAGCATTTACAAAAGAAATATACGTTGCTGCTCCACGTAACGCCCCGGAATGGGGACGTTATGTAGATTTTGACATTGACCATCGTGGCGACGTTGTGAAATATATGTATTTACGTGTTCAACTGCCGACCTGGCTTCCGGATACAGCGGTTGTTGCGAATGCTACGGGTCTCGTTACAGATGCGAGCGGTGTCACGTTTGGCTATACCAGCAAAGTCGGATTTCAGATGTTGGAAAAAATACAATTCTTCGTGGATCAAGTTATGATTCATGAAACCTTCGGTGAGTACTTGGACTGGAGAGTACAACAGGCCTACGGATTTGGAAAAACCTTTGTCGTCGCCGACCAAATCGGATACCATGACAATACGTCGCTCGGAATTGGACGAGCCGCAACGCCTGGTGAACTGCGAATTCCGATTCCGTTTCTTGGTTCACAATGGTTCGAGGAACCTGGATTTCCCATGGTTGCTATGCGAAATCAACGATTCCGTATTCGCTTCCATATACGCCGTATTGAAGACTTGATTGTTGCGAGTGACGGTAGAATCGCACCGACTCCGTGGGGCGGTCTAGGACTTCGTGTTCAGGCTACGGCGGCGACTCCTGTGGATACATCGCAAGTAACACGGCTCTTTTCGGATATGACTCCTTTTACAATGATGCTGGAAACTACTCAACTCTATATTCCGCCGTCTGTACAACTGTTTCTTAAATCTACGACGCTACGCTTCCCTTATTTACATACACAGTTTGAACAGTATACAATTGAAGACAATCAATTTAATGCGGCTTCAGGAGCTTATAACGCAACAATTCAACTGCCGCTCGCCATGGATAGCATTGGTTCCGCTTCACGAGTTTTGTTCGGCATTCGTTCGGACGCATCTACACGTGCCGGACAACGCTCTGTACTTTGTTCGATTGATAACACTCCTTACATTCAGTCCTCTCGTCTCAATATTGCGAATATTGACCGCATCAAAGCATGGTCGCCGGCTGTATTTCGTGAAGTTACCGCCTATTGGAAACAAGCCAGTTATTCGCCACTTGAAGTCTACACAATGACATTTGGTGGTTACGATTACCAGACCCCACTTGGCACGTTGAGTTTTACGCGTGCAGTGTTGCCTGTGCTCTATATTACGTTAGCTGCAATTGGGTTGGATCCACGAACACGGAGTCGTTTGGCATATGCGTTAGTCTATACAGAATCGTGGAATGTATGGGAGATACGAAATGGCTCAGGGGCTATGAAATTTGAGGATTCCTAGGCTAGGGTCGCAAAAATTGATAATTCATCTGACATATTTACAGAATGCCAGTTGAATTCTTATTTCTTTTCAGCATTATGTCATCTTCTGCTGCTCCGGCACCTTCTTCTTCCAAGACGAGTATGCTTACTCCTCCGTCGCGCCGACCGACGACCCTACTCACTCCTGCAGCACGGGCGAAGCAGGTTATGACGACTGCTGCGGACACACCTCGCCAGGCCGCAATCGCAAAGAAACTCAGTGAACTCCACGAGGAGCGTCTCCGTATCTATACTGCGGAAAGCCGCAGCGCTGTTTGTAACGATGAGAATGACGATAAACTACACGATGAATTTGAGCCAATGGAGGAGGAAGATCACGACGACTCTTCCAGTCATGACTGTCCGCAGCGTGAGGAAGAGGATATTGAGGAGGCTGAGTCTCCTCACGACGAGTATGAGGACGACAATGCCTAAACTAAAAATTATACAAAGAATTAGGGATGGCAGAGCCAACATTTACAGTAAAACGCACACAATATCCATTCGACACAACAAATATAAAATATAAAACACGAAGCGAGGTACTTGATTTACAGCGTAAATGGAATACATTCGAACAGGTCGAAAATTACAACGATATCATTTACCAGCGTTTTTTGATAGGATTGCGAAATAAGACCTATTATCAGTTTGTAAGCAATGCGGAATTTAAGGATTACCGATCGGGTCAGGAACTTCATCAATTAAAATATCCGACGCTTACATTCGATTCGATTTCAAACCGACCTATGCCAGATGTTGCTACTGTTTCGGGTCCTCCGCAATATATTCAACTTAGCCGCTCTACGAACCCCGCTGTGCCCGCTGTTGATTCGTCCGAAAATACGAATTCACGTGCGGAACTGGCAATGTATACGTATATTAGTACATACAATGCGACACATCATTACCAATATAATTTTGTAAGCAACGAGGAGCAGATTGCGTACAATCATATTCGGCAAAAAATAACAGCCGGTCCTCCATCATAGTGCGGCACATCGTGCTGCTTTCTCAGCGACTGTTCCGTCTTGAATCATACGGATAATTCGCTTATTGAGACCATCCCAGTTCGTTGCGGCGTATTTTGGATCTTGAGCAAATGTATCAAATATCGCTCTCCAAAGTTGTAGGTTACGCTGTTTTATCATGTATTCAATATATCCTTTATATGCTTGTTTCTCCATACTTCAAACAGTATCGTTGTGCGATTGTGTTTGAAGACTATTCATTTTTTGTTCGTGGTTATACAGTGTCGCTACGAAGCATTTTCATAACCTCACGAATATCCTCTCTGTATTTTACACGGGCGTTATGGAGGCAACCGTTCTGTTTTGACATAAGATGCTTGTCTTCGTCTGGAATTTTCTCAAGGGCACCGATGAGTGTAGGGCGTTCTAGATTGTACGTGTAGACGGTTCCCTTTTGAGAATCTACGAGGTATACAATACCTTGAACAGATGCACGAATAAGTGTATCGGGTACATAGGATGCCATTTGTCTATGGAAACATGATTTGATGTGCGGATATGTCAATTTTAGCCGATAACATCGATTCGATTCTCTAATCCGAAGGTGAATGACTTGAATATATCTGTGCGAATTCTACATCCGCTTAACTCGGATGCGAGCATTCCTAGAAATATTATGATAAGAAGACCTATGGGTATATAGGTCATAATCATATCTTTGTAGCGTTCTATCACGTCCATATCTGACATGGAGATAGGTTTCGGAAAAAATTGATAGTCCTAGGATTGGAATAGCCGGATGGTGTGCTTCCTTTCAACATCTTTCCTATCTTTCCAATCTTTCCAAATGGCTTTCCTTTCTTCCGAGTTGACGCTTTCGCTGAAGACTCTTTCCGCCGAGATCGCTGAGGCGTCAGAGATTACGTATGAGAAGTGTGCGACATTTGCTGCGTCTGTTGCGACCATTGCTGCGGCGGCGGCAGCGACAGCCGCAGCCGCAGCGGCTGCTCCGGCTACTGCTGAGAAGCCGGCGAAGAAGATCAAGAAGGCCACGACTGTCAAGCCGGCGGCGGTCGACGAGGCGAAGCTTCTTGCTCCTGTGGATGCTCTCGCATCGCCTGCTGTTGCGTCAGTTGAGGTCATTCGCGACCCGTACGCCACGCACAAGCACCGTGTCGCAAAGATTGACCCTCTGCTCTGTATTAGCCGCAAGATCGACGAGAAGAATCCGATCGAAGGCACGCGCAAGGGCGACACCGGTGCGGTCAACAAGATGTTTCCGGAGAAGCAGTGCTCAAAGAAGCCGCTTCCCGGTCAGAAGTTCTGTAAGACCTGCTCCGAAAAGGAGGACGAGGCCAAGAAGGACTTGTCCAAGCGGCCGAACGGATACTTTGGTCGCCTCGACGAGACGACCCTTTATCCGATGGCACCAATCATCGGCTCGGCGTGCTTCTTTGAGAAGTACCCCAAGGGTCTCGTGAACGATCCTACGACGGCACCGATTCCTGTTGTCGAGGCTGCTGCTGTCGAGGCTGCTCCCGCCACAAAGGCTAAGAAGCCCAGGGCAAAGAAGGAGAAGGCTGTCGCCCCTGTCGTTGAGAACACTATGATCGCAGCGACCGGCGAAACGCCCGTGAAGCCCTGGGTCACCTTCATGTACGAGGGGCGGGTAGTGATCCGCAATGAGGCGGACGGCCGTACCTACGAGGCCGATACCACAAAGACGGAACGCGAGCAGATGGCCAAGAAGGATCAGTGCATCGGTCGCTGGCAGGACGGAGCACTCAATATCTATGCTGACGAGGAGGACGATGCGTAAACTCATACTACAATTGTATATAATGTCTAAAAACCAAAAAAACAAAAAACCAAAAAAAACAAAATTTTTTATCGCTTTATAGGCTGTGTTTCAAGGCGTTTCATACCGCAGTTAAACTTTTTCAATGTCTTGCCTCGCGTCTGTAATACAGAACGCACGCAAATCGCAATAGAACGTCCTGTTTTATCCTTCCGGCTACCCTTTTTGAGTGTTTTACGCACTTTCGGAATACAACTACAAAACTTACGTGTCAAATTCATTCCTATTTATAGTATGTATATATAAATATATTTAGTATACGTCTAACAAACTATTGACACGTACGATTAGGTTTTTTAAAGACTGTGGTAATTAGAAAGTCCGCATGTCTGGGACGAACAATAGGACCCTTGATATTGATAAATTGTTCGTTCGTGAGATCATCTATAAGGATCAATCGAATCGACCAATTGGACCCAATAAGGTTCTTGTATCACGTGGAGATGGTGGAACGTATTTCGGGAACTTGCCTTCCACCAATTCGACGATACAGCGATCCTTCAATACATTTCGTGCGGGTCAAGATATTCGGTTCCAAGCATCCAACGAAACGAATACGCTGTGGTTGAACAATGGAGCCGGTATTGGATTCTATTCAACAGTTGTGGGTGCCGGCCAACCTATTCTAAATATATATGCGACGGGACCCGAACAGATTACAGTCGGAAATCAAACACTAAATTTTTCGTCTCTAACAGATTCTCTAACCGGTGGCCGAACTTTGTTTTATGCGGGTGAAAACGACACAACGGTTCGTATTTCAGGCACAACTGTTCTTTTCGGATCGCAGTATAATTCGTCGCTAAGCAGTGTTCTCTATCTTCAGAGTACATCCGTCGGATTGATTGCTATACAATCCACACTTATAAATGAACTGTCTAGTTTGGTTGAAGGTGCTACAACAGTATACACGTCGACACAGGTCGGTTATGTATGGTCTACACTCGGTGTTGTTATTCCAGAACTCTATGATTTGTCTACCTTCGTATTTAGTACTTTTATTAAAGACGCAAATGGAAACAATACGATTCTTCGAATTAATACAATCAGTACAAACGCTATTACGACAAGTTCTATTACGGTAGGTTCAAACGCAATTAGTGACTATAACGTTACAGGAAGCGATAATCCAGACCAATGTCTCGTTGTCGTCAACAATACCCCCATCAGCACGATTACAAATTATTTATACGTACAAGATTCCTATACGAATGTGAAAGCATCCATTGAAAAAGAACATCTGATTGCGAATTCAACCTTTTACAACAGTACGTATCACACAGAAGCACAACAGGTACAATACGGATGGTTTCCTTCGCTATCAACGCAAGGTGCGGGTCTTACACACGACGCATTTGTACCTATTTTACAGCAAATACAAATTATAGAACAAGCCATCGATATAAATAAATCGACGTATACAACCAATTACGCATTACAAAATGTGGCTCATATTGATAAAATATGTAATTCTGGCACTATCGAAATTATTTCACCATTTGTTGTAATTAGCTCTTTGACTGTTAGCACAATTAATGGATTCTCACTTAGTAGTATTAGCGTAATTCTGAGCACAACAGAATATATTTATGAACAAACATCGACAATTTATACAGAGTTATCTACAGGGCTTGGAACATTTAACCAATTGTTTACATCAACCGGTTTCAGCACATTGGTGGTTAAAGTTGATACTATTGAGGCTCTTGCGATACAAACCTCTACAATCTTGTTTTCTACATTTTTTGTTCAAGACAGTAACGGAAATCATACAATCTTAAACATCGATACTATAAATGCGTCAACGATAAATTTCTCCACAGCGATTGGAAATTATATTTCGTCGTCACGCATTCAATTTATTTCTGCATCTGGAAACAACATCTCAACAAATACCCTATCCACATCGACTCTCTATTTTAATACAGCGTACGGTTCGTCTCTGAATACAAACTATATATCAACTGCGACATTAAACTTTTTGAATGCGAGTGGTGATAGTGTAAGCACGAATAAACTCTCTACATCCTTGCTGACTTTCTTAGACGCAACTGGTAATAGTCTTAGCACAAAGTCTATTTCCACAGGAACACTTGGCTTCCTACAGGGGTTTGGTAGCACGCTTGGTGTGAACGCTATATCAACATCCTTGTTGGGTTTTCTAACTGCGAGCGGTAATAGTGTAAGCACAAATACACTTTCTACATCGTTGTTAACGTTCTCTGATGCAACCGGCAATAGTCTTAGCACAAAGTCTATTTCCACAGGAACACTCGGCTTCCTACAGGGTTTCGGTAGTACGCTCGGCGTTAACACAATGTCTACTTCGGTGCTAGAATTTTTATATGCGAGAGGCAACTCTATTAGCACAGTCAATGTCTCTACGTCGGCGTTGAGATTTCTTACTGCAACAGGTTCCAATATCAACACGACGAAAGTATCTACATCTGAGTTGGGGTTCTTAATTGCGAATGGTAGCACTATCAATACAAATACAATTTCAACATCTGCTATCTATTTTAGTTATGCGGAGGGCGATAGCATTATCGCAAATGGTGTTACAACGGATAGCCTTGTGTTTGTAAATGCGGATGGTGATAGCATTAGCACAAACAAACTCTCCACTGCATCTATGAGTTTTTTGACAGCAACCGGCCGCAATCTTAGCACTGTAAACATATCTACATCTGCTTTGGGTTTTCAAACTGCGTCTGGACAAACTATAAGCACGCAAAATTTGTCTTTTGTATTTGGAAACGGATCTTCGTTGAATACGAGTTCTATTTCCACAGGTGTACTATCATTCGGCAGTGCGATTGGCTCAACCATTAAAACAAATACGTTATCTACAAATGCAATCAATGCAAATTATGCGGTGATATCAACATTAAGTAGTGTAAATATATATACTTCCATAGTCAAGATTGGCATTAGTACAATTATACAGGAAATTTTAAATAGTGGCCTTGTAATTACGAGCCCTGTCGTAACAGTTAGCACAATGATAATTAGTTCACTAAATGGCGGTAAACCGGTCGTTGTGACACCAGTTGTTATTGAATTGTCTACCTTTGATACAGTATATTGGTCAACTGGGTTCGGAAATTTATTATATGTCTCTTCGTTGTTTGCTAGTTCTATGGTCTTTAATAATGCGACTACAACAAATCTAAGCACAGTCAATGTATCCACGTCGGCTCTTAATTTCTTGACGGCCACGGGTTCGACTATAAATACAGTCAATATCTCTACGTCGGCTCTCGGCTTCCTAACAGCGACGGGTTCCAATATTAGCACAGTCAATATCTCTACGTCGGCTATCGGCTTCCTCACAGCCATGGGTTCCAATATCAGCACAGTGAATATCTCTACGTCGGCTATTGGCTTCCTCACAGCTACGGGTTCCAATATCAGCACAGTCAATGTCTCTACGTCAGGTCTTGGCTTTCTCACCGCAACGGGCTCCAATATTAGCACAGTCAATGTCTCCACATCTGCTCTTGGCTTCCTCACCGCCACAGGTTCAAACATTAGCACGATGAATATCTCCACATCGGCTCTTGGTTTCCTCACAGCAACTGGTTCCAATATTAGCACAGTCAATCTCTCTACGTCGGCTATTGGCTTCCTCACCGCAACAGGCTCCAATATCAGTACAGTCAATGTGTCTACATCGGCTATCGGTTTTCTCACAGCGACGGGTTCGAATATTAGTACGGTGAATGTCTCTACCTCAGCTCTTGGCTTCCTCACCGCAACGGGCTCGAATATCAGTACAGTCAATATCTCCACGTCGTCTCTTGATTTCCTCATTGCGTCAGGTTCAACCATAAATACAGCGAATGTGTCTACATCGGCTCTTGGCTTCCTCGTTGCAACAGGTTCGACTATAAATACAGCAAATATGTCTACGTCGGCTCTTGGGTTCTTCAGTGCGTCAGGTTCAAACATTAGCACAGCCAATGTCTCCACGTCCGCTCTTGGCTTCCTCACTGCGACGGGTTCGAATATTAGCACGGTGAATGTATCTACATCGGCTCTCGGCTTCCTCACCGCAACAGGCTCCAATATTAGCACAGTCAATGTCTCCACGTCGGCTCTTGGTTTCCTCACCGCAACAGGCTCCAATATCAGTACAGTCAATGTGTCTACATCGGCTCTTGGCTTCCTCAGTGCGTCAGGTTCCAATATTAGCACCGCAAATTTATTCACCTCTTCGCTAGGCTTTATAACTGCAGCAGGCTCAACTATCAATACAACCAATCTGTCTACCTCAGCTCTCGGCTTCTTGACAGCAACTGGATCCAATATCAGCACAGTCAATGTGTCTACATCGGCTCTTGGCTTCCTCAGTGCGTCAGGTTCCAATATTAGCACGGTGAATGTTTCCACCTCTGCTCTCGGCTTCCTCACTGCGACCGGTTCGAATATTAGCACGGTGAATGTATCTACATCGGCTATCGGTTTTCTCACAGCGACTGGTTCGAATATTAGCACGGTGAATGTGTCTACATCAGCTCTTGAATTCCTCACCGCCACAGGTTCCACTATTAATACAACGAATTTCTATACATCATCCCTTGGCTTCCTCACTGCGATAGGCTCCAATATCAGTACAGTCAATGTCTCTACATCGGCTCTCGGCTTCCTCACTGCGACGGGTTCGAATATTAGCACGGTGAATGTATCTACATCGGCTCTCGGCTTCCTCACCGCAACAGGCTCCAATATTAGCACGGCGAATATCTCCACATCGGCTCTTGGCTTCCTCACCGCCACAGGTTCCAATATTAGCACAGTTAATATGTCTACCTCGGCTCTCGGATTCTTGACCGCCACAGGTTCCAATATTAGCACCGCAAATTTATTCACCTCTTCGCTTGGCTTTATAACTGCGGCAGGCTCAACTATCAATACAACCAATCTGTCTACCTCGGCTCTCGGCTTCTTGACCGCCACCGGTCCCAACATAAGCACCACGAATATTTCTACATCGGCACTCGGCTTCTTGACAGCGACAGGTTCCAATATCAGTACAGTCAATGTGTCTACATCGGCTCTAGGCTTCTTGACAGCGACAGGTTCCAATATCAGCACAGTCAATGTGTCTACATCGGCTCTCGGCTTCCTCACCGCAACGGGCTCCAATATTAGCACGGCGAATATCTCCACATCGGCTCTTGGCTTCCTCACCGCCACAGGTTCCAATATTAGCACGGTGAATGTTTCCACCTCTGCTATCGGTTTCCTCACAGCCACAGGTTCAAACATAAGCACAGTCAATCTCTCCACGTCGGCTCTTGGCTTCCTCACAGCGACTGGTTCGAATATTAGCACGGCGAATATCTCCACATCGGCTCTTGGCTTCCTCACCGCCACAGGTTCAAACATTAGCACGATGAATATCTCCACCTCTGCTATCGGTTTCCTCACTGCGACTGGCTCGAACATTAGCACGGTCAATGTCTCTACCTCCGCTCTTGGCTTCCTCACAGCGACGGGTTCGAATATTAGCACGGCGAATATCTCCACGTCGGCTCTTGGCTTCCTTACAGCGACTGGTTCGAATATTAGCACAGTCAATGTCTCCACGTCGGCTCTTGGCTTCCTAACAGCAACGGGTTCAAACATTAGCACGGTCAATGTCTCTACCTCCGCTCTTGGCTTCCTCACTGCGACCGGTTCGAATATTAGCACGGTCAATGTCTCCACGTCGGCTCTTGGCTTCCTCACAGCGACTGGTTCGAATATTAGCACGGCGAATATCTCCACGTCGGCTCTTGGTTTCCTCACCGCAACGGGCTCCAATATTAGCACAGTGAATATCTCAACATCAAATCTAATCGCTTCAAACATAAACAGCAGTAATATTTATGTATCGTCGTTATCGTTTCAGTCAGCAGTTGGAAGTTCATTACAACTTAGTAGCTTCTCAGTCGGTGCGAATACTATTACAAATCTCAATAGTCAAGGTGTAGTGAGTACTATATGCGGTGTAACACGACTTTATAATAATCCGATGTCGTCCTACACGAATATGTATATGATCGACGACTCATATTCTAGCACAAATCTCACATTTGCAAAACAATACTTACATAACACAAGTACTGGATTTATGCTTACAAAATACGATACAGTTGGCGAGCGTGTACAAATAGGATGGATTCCTAATATTTCCACGCAATCCCAACGCTTTGTTCCGATATTACAACAGATTCAGCTTGTTGAGAAGTCTACAATTATTGGTGAGAATGAAGCAATCACAGATTACATCCTCAAAAACGCAGCATTTTTAGACAATATATGTGCAGATAATGGACTAACGATTGATGCTCCATATTTGACAATCAATTCCAATACAATTACAGAAAGTAATATTCAAAGTGGATTATATGTGTCGGATTGTGTGAATGGATTTACATACGCAAGCACTCATTCCTCCTACACAAACTACTTCAATCTTACAGACTCATTTAGTGGAGCAGAATTTGCGATACAAAAGAATTACAAATATTGGACTTCAACTGGTATATACTGTACGAAATTCGAATCAATTGGCCAACAGATACAGATCGGCTGGTTACCGAATGTATCGACACAAGGTGCGACAAATTCAGAAGATGATCGATTCGTGCCTATATTACAACAGGTACAGATACTTGAGAAGGGTAAAAATTGTACAGAAACATATTGGGGTGCGTATCGTTTGCTTAATATTGCTAAGCTCGACCAAATATGTGCGTCAAACGGACTCGTTGTGAATGCACCAAATGTAAGCATCAGCTCAATGACAATTAGTTCTATCAATGGTGCTATACCAGGCACAGGTTCTGGTGGTCCAGCAACATCATCCTTTAGCACAGTCTATTGGTCAACTGGGTTTGGAATAAATCTAGTCTTGTCTACACTTACAGTTAGCAGTATCAATGGGCTTATTCCTGCGACTGGAGCGACGGGTGCGACTGGAGCGACTGGAGCAACAGGACCTACTGGTGCGACTGGTGCGACCGGTGCTGGTGCGACTGGTGATACAGGTGCGACAGGAGCTACGGGTGCTACAGGTGCGACAGGAGCTACGGGTGCTACAGGTGCTGGTGAGACAGGCGCAACGGGTGCTACCGGTGCTACTGGAGCCACAGGTGAAGCAATCTCAACGTTCAGCACACTTTACTGGTCAACTGCGATTGGTGGATACGCCAATATTTCTAGTCTAACCGTCAGTTCCATTGTATCTGACCAACCTATCTATATCCTATCTCCTGAGGTAAATATTAGCAGCCTCTACATCAGCACAATTAATGGTCAGCCTATTGGCAACATCATAAATAACTATGGAGCCTCAACATTCTACTCGACCTTCTCAACGATTTACTGGTCTACCGCCTATGCGCTCAATACCAATACAACGTACGCAAATGTCAGCACAATGTTGATTTCCACAATTATGGGCGACGACCTTCCCATTCTTACATTTGACCGTGTGAATCGGCGTGTAGGTGTGAATCTCGGTGCAACACAGCAGCCACGTTCGGCTCTTGATGTGAACGGTATCGTATACGCCAATAACTTCGTGAATACATCGGATCGCCGCTTGAAAAAGAATATTTCCGCACTAGATGTTCCACATGATATTCCGCAAGCGTATCGCTTCCAATACACCGAGTCCGACGAATGGGATATTGGTTGTATGGCAGACGAGATTGAGGCGATAGCACCTGAATGTGTCTATATCTCTGACAATGGATTCAAGGCAGTCGCCTATTCCAAGTTGGTTCCTGTATGCTTGTCGCTCATTCGTGATCTGACACAACGTATGGAGGCGTTGGAGAAACAGGCTTGACGATAGAGGATGATTATATAAGAAGACTTCGTGTACGGAGTCTTCTTATAATAAAATGATACTGGCAATATAACAACATTTTATACGCCAGGCATGAGTAACGCAGTCGGACTTGATACAGGTATTCCGTATTGCGGAGTCACGATACAATAGTAATATGTTCCAACAATTGGCGTATAGGGCGGACTTTGTGCGTTTGTAGTCGTTCCTGATGGAACTGTTTGATACAGACCAACTGGCGTACCTCCTGTCGGAACTGAACTAGTTGTAGAGTAATATTGAACTGTTACAATTGAATCAACGTTGATATACCACGTAGAGGATAGATTTGTAGACGCAACGGTTAAGCTATCCATAAGAACACCGTACACGATACTCGGTGTTGTTATACCCGCCGTACAACCACACGCACCCGCACACGCACATATACTCTTGTTTTTCAACATAAATGAAAACGGAGTTGTGGATATCAGCACAAGAATTCTATCGTACGCAAGAAAGCAAAGGTCGTATGTAGAACTTGTTTTTGTCTGACCTGGTGCGACTTGTGTCGTTGTTATCACAGCGTACATATCAACGCCGTTAAATGTAAATGCGAGTCTAGAAAAAGATCCAGGCGGAACCGGTACAGGAAAGGCTGCATTCGGAGCCGCTTGACGTGCGAATGGATACACGTTGTATGTATTTGTCTTGTATGTAGTGTTGTAAAATGGTGTGCCTGTTGCGACATCCATCTTAAAGAGAAGAACGTTCCCATTTATGCTTGGATCTCCGTATACATCTGTGCCGTTTGTTATTGTTAATATAGACATATACACAAACCCGTTCGTATCAGTCGTTATATATGGAGTAGAACAATCTGTATACACATAGGTCGGTTGATTGAATTGCGTGCCTTGACGAAGCCATTTGAGTGTTCCTTGTTGTGTCATGGATCCAATCACCATATCATGTGTGGCACCGGTAGATGAACTGCCTGATACGTATCCAGTGGTTATAAATCCTAAATATATGATATTATTTCGTGAGGTTAGTACGGGGGTTGTAGATGTGCCGGTCGAAAAAATATTGGATATAGAACTTAATACCCACGAACGACTATATCCGCTAATAACGCCATACGACACGACATTGTTCTGGAATTTGACCATTTCAATCTGTCGTCCTGTCACAGGAGCTCCTCCTGGCACAGTTGCAGTGACTTCGTACGCAATATAGACGCCACCCGATAAATCCGCCGCAATCGTAGGATTGTCATTATTTCCAACACTATTGATATTCGCTCCTGTTTCAATCCATAATTGTTTGCTATTCAAATCAAAACAGGATACCAGTACGTTACTGAGACCGATAGCCGGATTACATAGAATATTTTTATTACATTGATACGCAAGATATAAGAATCCATTCTGTGTATCAATCGCAAGTTGTGGGGCAGATTCATCATTACACGAATTGATATACGCACTCTGAACAAGCCATGCGACAGTTGGTGTGTTGTTCGTATTGATACGTGCGACAACAACATCTTTATACCCTAATGGCGTGCATGTACAGGATCCGAATGCCGGCACAAGAGCCATATTTAAATTTTGTGGCGTCGATCCCGTTGTCGTAAATGCAACGTACAACTCGTTGTCCTTTCCAATCACCATACTTATTTCCGAAGAGTCTGAGGTTGTTGTTAATTCATAAAAATACTGGTACCATAGAAGTTGAAAGGGTCCATTCGGATAATATTTGCCAACCACAAGATTATAACTACTGCTCGCAGAAGCGTATTGGTTATACCAATATTGTATAGAAGGTGGTGGTGTTGTTAACGATGAATTCGTACCTTTTACAAATGCTGCAAAATAAATACTATCGTCTTTCCCCGCAACAATCGCAGGATTCCCCATGTTCCCAACATCAAAACTTATCTGATTTTGTCGTGTCCAATTGAGTTTTGGTAGACTCATCCTTATTGTGTGCCCTTATAAAACTTCCTGCTTCGTTACGGACCCGTAATATAAATATCCGAGTACGGTTTCAAGGTGCTGAGATCGGTTGTAACGACATACCCTAATGTTTGTACATAACTGAGCCATGCGGGTAAGGTTGTCCATGTGACTGAATTGTATACAGATGGCTGACAGCATGTGCCGCTCGTATTCGGAGGTGGTAAGATACGTTGAAATGTTGAATTGTCCCAATAATACGCCGGGTCTTTCTCAGTACGACGACTACAGCACGTCGCAAATGTATTGGGAGATCGGTCAATTGCGTACACCGTCTGTGCCATTTGACAGAGTCCTTCATTCCAGAGCGTCGGATAAAGTCTATATGTATTTGACATTCTCTACTAAGGGGGGATACTCCCCATAGTCTAAACTAAAGAACTCATGTATATTACCATACTATGATTACACTCTTCGTTATCCATTTGGGAAGTCATTTCCCCCATTACATTCATGACTGTATTCGCCAGATACGGCTTCATAATCCTAAAGACCGTGTGAACATTGTACTGATTGTACACGGCACTGCGAATTATGTCCATGCTGAAGAACTCGAACAAAACTATGCGGTTCAACCTGTGTACGTAGAAGATTTGCCAGTTACCCCGCATTACATAGAGTTTCTGTCTCTCAGCCAACAATTGCTCGATCTTGGATTCCGTCAAAAATACTCACAATACATTTTGGAACGTTACTTTGTATGGGAGGCATATCTCATGAAAACACCACTGACGAATACATATTTCATTGAGTCCGATAATTTACTCTATGTATCTATGGATATGGTGCGGTCTACAGAATCTCTCTTTTCTCAGGCTATGGCGATGCCTTATGATACGCATGAACGTGGAGCACCGAGTTTTGTCTTTACACGGAACGTTGAATCTCTAACACATTTCAATCGGTTTTTAGTAGACAGCATGAAACTTGGTTGTACAGATGATATGGAGATTTATGGTCGGTATAGGCGGACACATCCAGAGAAAATGTTTGCGTATCCCGTTATACCAGCAGTTTGTAATTCCGGAAAAACCGAGCGTACCAATCGTATTGGACAGCGAGTACCCATTCAGGAATGTGGATTTCTCTGTGATAGCCGATTTCCGATTCTATTTGATTCTGTTGTATATGGTCAAGCGGTATCTGGTATTGACCCACGTAATACCAATGCGCAACAGAGTGTTGGATACATCAATGAAAAAGCACTCTTCTCAATTACTGAAACTGAGTTTGGATGGGCAAACCGAGGCGGATTGTGGACACCTGTTGCGAATAACTTGCCCATTGTAAATCTACATATTCATTCAAAGGCGTTGTCGAATTTTGTATCGGATAAAAAATCAGTTCCGAATGCGGAATACAATCCAAACGACTTATTGACGAAAATCGCCAAGGACTATTCGTGAGTCTATATGATATTATAAAATTCAGGAAATTCTTAATTGACTGAATTTTGGTGTAAACCAACAGGGGTGGAGCATTTATTGTTTCATCCACGGAGGGCAATACAATGCAGCACCGCTGTTTGCTGTGTGAATTCCTGACGGAACGTTCTTCGTTCGATCGTAGCGTGTCGGATTGAAGAAGAGACGAGCGGAACGATTCCACGCAGATTCGTCATCATTGTTGCGGCAACCGGCTTGTGTTTTCACCAGTGTCGCAAACGGCGAAAGTAGTGAACTTTGCGATACATCGGCGTCCGGAATCTTATTTGTCGATGACGCTGGTGCCGGGAGACCACCGTTCGGTATATAACGCTTCTCTGCACAGCGTGTTAAAGGTTCATTTATGCGTAGCACGTCGGTTTCGTTGTTGACTCGTTCTTGGTAGACCGAAAAGGGGAATCCTAAACTCGCCGCACCACCTGGCGGCATAACGGACGACGAATTCGCAGTGTGGGAAACAGGACGTTTGAAGCCGCCTAGAAATGCGGAGGGTACATTCAGTGGCTGATTGTCATAGGAGTCCTCAATACCCGCATCACCCATAGAGGTATTGAAATACGCCGTACAAATCTTAGAGGACGGTCGGGGATCCATTGCTAAATCACGTTGTTTCGTTGTCGGTAATACATGCGTTGTGACCATTGTTGGATCCCAGTGCGTTTTTAAACATACCGGTGGGAAGGCTTCATTCCATGTTTTAGGACCACCTTCATAATAGGACTGTAAAGTATCCATCTGCTTATGGAAATTATAATTTTTATCGACCTGCCATCATATTCAAATCAAAGTTGACCTTGGTACCAAATTCACCTGGCATATGTCCGCCACCTATAAACTCGGCGTCTTCAAATACAGCGGACGCATAATTGCCGCCATCCGATTTAATACTTAAGGAAGGTAGTTGAGGAAAGGCCGCTCGTGCTGCGGATAGCGTACTGTCGACAATTTCATTCTTTGGTGTCGTATCTACAGATTTCTCTTCTTCTTTCTCTTCCTCTTCCTCCATATCAGCGGGCTTTGCGTCATCCAATGCGTCTAACATAGTTCCACTCAACTTCTCATGAATCTTAGTCATTTTCGTTGTATGTTTCGTTAGCATATGCTGTATGGCTTTTTCCGCATTCTTAAAATACGTACAGAGACTTTCCATCACTTCGGCGGGCGTAAAAACATTCTCCAATTCGAGTGGAATGTCGTCCAGCTTGAAGGTTGATTCATAAAACTTATTGACCATATCAAGAATAAATTCACGGCTCGCATTGCGGAATTCAATCGTTACATCAATACGACCAGGGCGTACCAACGCACGATCCAGTTTATCTGGAAAATTGCTTGTAATAATCAAAATACGCCCAGGCGTTTCCAGAACACCGTCCAGTAGATTCAGAAGGAAACTCAACGTGACCGCATCACCGTCTTTGGAGGATGCTGTGTTTCCTACAATATTTCTATCCAGTACAACATCCGTCAAGCAGTCAATATCTTCAATAACATAGACACGACGATTCAGAGGGATTTTGAGCGTCTGTTTGTTTCCATCGTGGCCAAAGATAACCACCGTTTCGTTGAAAAACAGATTAATCAGTTGACGCTGACTCGTATAGGGACGCAGAGACAGATTGAAAATGTGGCGATGCGTATCTTTTGCGATGGCTTTAATCGTACTCGTCTTACCCGCTCCTGGAACACCGTGAAGCATAATACCGAGACTGTGTGGAATTCCACGATCCATATACCAGTCTGGATGGTTTACAAATAGGTCAAGCCGTTCTTTAAGTTCGTCTACGTGATTACCGTACACATTGTTAAAACTTTTGCTCGTATTGAATTCATTCATATGGAACGACAGCATCTTTGGCATGTTATCCCAGCGGTAGGACTGTTTGGGAGGTCCACCCGCCGGATCCATTTCAACTTGAATTAGCGGATCCACTGGCACTTCATTGAAATAATATGTGCGATTTCCCAATTTGTTGTTCTTTTCGAATAACCAACTTGTATGAATCTGGTCAATCCAATTACGGATATCGCTCACTTTTAGAACGGTGCTGAAAATTACGATTTCCATCATGCTGCCCTCTTCGCCGGATTCTTCTGTCTTTTTGACTTTCGCCTTCAGAAGTGGTGACAGCTCAATCTCATCGGTACTATTGAGCGTATAGCGTGTATCAATCTTCACATGTTTCGCACTATCTAGAGCACATAGATAATCAATCACTGCGTCTACTTTCTCAACATATACATTGTCAGCTTTTGTATCCGATGTGGCGGATTTCGGATTGAATACACGTGTCATTGAAATGCTATTCAGTTGTTGCTTCTCACGATTAGCGTTATTGATAAGGGGTTGCCACACATCGTGTTTCGGTTTGATTTTTGTCGCAATCCAGGTTTGAGCTACAGTTAGGAAGCCAGGTAGATTTTTGAAAAGTGTCTCAATAATATTCATAATCATCATTCCGTATAAAATTTGGAAGATATCGTTTGTAGAACCCTCACCGGGTCGTGATGCTTTCATCATAAACATGGTCATAATCTGCGTTTTCAAATGGGACATATCCATATTAGCTCTATCAGTGGTTGGTTCACGATGTTTTAGACCTACAAGACTATCTCGTATTGTTTCTTGCGGCTGAATTCGTTGTTGTATCTTCTTTATTTAGATTCGTGTGTGTGCCTCCACTATACACATTTAAATCGACTAAGGGACTTGTTAACGTTTCTGTATCGTCGATTCGAGTTGTGAGTTCCGTAATTTCCAACACCATATCATATTCGCACCCCGTATTGTTAATCTGTTGGCCATTTTTATTGACAAGTTGGCACGTGACCGTTTCAAGCCGCCCAAGAACAGGATTGAATTCTTTTGGCCGTATTATGGCTGTACGAGAATACCCGCCAAACTCGTTAAGAATAATCTTAGAAAAGTATTTCGTATCTTCACCCTGCGACTCACGTGTTTCGGCGAGATTTTCCTTTGCGGACACTCCCATTGTATTTGCGTTCTCGGCGGGGTTAATTCGAAGATAGATATAATCTTGTACAATTCGTATAAACGTATCAGATGTGACGGTTGTCCGAGGTTGAGCCGGTCTGTCCTGTTTATTGAAACCAAGATAGTATCCCAGACCCCATTCGTCGTACATGGATGTATACGGCGCAATCAACGTTGTACTCAGAAGCAATTGGAATGGCAATGGATCCGTAAATCGATTGCGATTCGAAATCGTACTGGGCAATACACTTCCGTAGCGACTCACAAGATATTCATTTAGTTGTCCTTGTGTTGTAGACAAAATGGATGTAAATTGGCTATATAAATTACTAATGGTGGAGTAATATTCTAAATATTGCTTATATGCATCATTGTACCCTGTAAAGCCATTCGGCAATGTCACGCCTGAGAAGCCGAACTTAGCACCAAATGTAATTGTGCTAACTTGAAAGGATCGGTCAAACAGAATTAGCTGATCTGCGTACGCATGACTGAAGGTATTTCCATTTCCAAGACGTATCGCATTGTTTGCGTTTATAATGTCGGTGAATCCAGTTGGATCATTTATAAACTCTGTTCCTGATATATCCGAAATAGGTTGGTATCCATTGAGTGCGGTGATTTCTTGCCCTATTTCCTGTAGTGTTGCAGTTCCGAAATCGGTGTAATTCTTGCCGATAAATCGCAATCCCGTAACAAACGAGGGAATCGGATCATACGCACGAACGTGTGACGCATATTCAATCGACGACCGAACTGTTACGCCGTGTAAATAAGATAAAAAGTTATAACCGTCTTGGTCGTTGTATAATCTGTAATTTTTATTGCTCTCTTGCCCCCACTTCCACGAATCGATATTCGTAATCGATGTCGAAATATCTTTGAGATCATCTCCTTGTGTCTTGTTTTCATAGAAAAATAATACTGTATCTTGGTATTCGTTCTGTATACCATCATAGTTGCCAAACTTTTGTAAATCAGTTGCGGGATCGTAGGATATGTACAAGTTTTCAAAATTAATCTTTGTATTCCAATAATACGGTTGGAATGAGGCTTGCTCACCGATGACTAACTGGTATGTGTTTTGACCTAAAAATGGATCGTTTGTGTAATTCCACGCAAAGATACCTGGAGAACCATAAAAGGGTGCGTCACCAACCAATGATGTACTCGGCACCGCAGGCTGCCTTGTAAAGGAAACTCCATAAAAGGATCCTGGCAACCACTGCTCTGAGATTGTGTCATAATAAAACGGCACTGCTGTATATGAATTTGCTATATCTGTCGTCCAAGACGGCACACCTGTATACGGATTGTTTACCGCATTACCAACTGATGCTGCGATGCCATAGGATTTTGGTAAGTATGTATAGTTGTTAATGACAGGATGTGTCAAAAAGAAGGTGGAATATGTGATGTTTCCGTTAACATAATTGGGCGCGATGTCCGCAAATGAGCTAATGGTATTTGTCCATCCAGGATTATTGGGATCCGATGGATTGGTCACACTCCATACATTCGTATCGATGGGTGTGTACGCATATGTATAATACGTTCCCCAATCCGGTTCACGTGAATAGAGTGTGCCTGAATTATTCTCGAAATTATTGACTTGTGTAATCTTTTGTAGAGTCATTGTACATATTGCATTTGATAGATTGACTGTGGTCGCACCCGCAAAATCCGCTGTTTTAAAGACACCTAACTTCACATTCTGGCGATTGTATAGAAACCAGTCATCCCAGTTCGCAAACGCATCGTCACCTTGTATAAATGTTGTGCGATTTTGGTAGAAGGCTTTTGTCCCCAATGTATTTGATGGATATAGGCTACGGCCTGTGATGTTTCCTAGAGCATCCGCACTGGGTTGCGTATAGGCAAATTTCACAACAAAGGAATCCATTTTGACAACATTGTTGGGCGGAAGGAAAAAACTCAATCCTGCAATACCTGTTGTATCTTGATAAAACGGTGGTGTATACATATCTGTATTGAGAGGAGTGGCTGTATTGATACATGGCAAAAATATAGATGTTCCGCCTGGACTTATCGTATATGGCAATCCATACGGTGTAAAAAAGGTCTCTTTAATTTCAGAATCCGCATAAAACCAATTCGTAAGAATGGCTTCATTGTAGGAATTGGTAATCGCAAACTCTTGTAAAGAGGATAGATAGTATGAATTTGTTGTGGTATCACGAATTGTATTGTTCATATTGGATCCAAAATACAGAGACCATGTACTCGGCGACGAAATAGACGGTGAAGGACGACCTGACCCTACACTCATTAGGTCAAATTGGTAGCGTAAACCGGTATTCGTATTGTTTATATAATCTGTAATATTGGTTGGATCGTACAATACATTATTGGGTGCTTGTATCATATAATCCAAAAGATTATTGCTTACGTCATTTGAATCGTATCCTAGCTGCGTTATACTTGGGTCATAAATAGATGTGGTCGGATCCTTGAATACCTGACTGTTCGGTGAAAATTGGTCATCCAGACTCGGCAAGTTCGTAACCGGCAAATCCAATTTATCTATTTGTGTCACAGGTCTAAACTCTCCATATGTATCCGTCAGAACTGAAAATACACGCAATGGAATACTTGTTGCTGTATACGATGAATCCTGAATATGTACATACATATAGGTTTCTTGAAGATTGTTCACATCTACAACCATTGTTGCGGAATTTGTTCCTGAAAACGTTTGCGTTTGAAAGTAGTGACGAGAATTTTCTAGATTGTAATTCCCGCCCGTTAGAGGTGTCGCAATATCTGCCATAAATGCTGCACGGTCTTTGTACCATGTAATCGTAATCGGAACTGGAAAATCACTATCATCCTGCGTCTCTACACAAAAACTAATATTGAAATGGGCATTATCATCATCATAATATTTATCCGCATTCAATTGGAAAAACAAGAAGGGTTTATAACTTGTAAGAGCTATGTCATTCTTTGGTGGGTTTTTATTGTATTGCGCACTTCCAGGTTGAATGCGAGATCCGTTCAATATCTGAACTTTCATAAAATTGACCCATTGATCCTCCGCACGCATATAATCTTTACTGTAAAACATAGTTTGTGTTGTGGTATACATATTAAACAATATATTGCCTGAAATATCTGTTCGTATATACATTGCTGTAGGTGTTATCTGGTATAAAAGTGACGTTGTTGTACTTCCCAAATTATACACTTCTTCCGTTGTAGAGGTTCGTTCATCAATAAATCGTGGTATCGTCATTAAACTTATCGTTTGGCGACACGGAGATGTAAATGTATTGCGAATATACGATGTAGGAAGAATTGCGAAGGATATGTCTGTATATCCGTATACAGACTCGCTCGCATTTGAAAAGCTTAATTGATTACCTGTAAAACTGGGCACTGTAAGTGTACTCACAAAGGTGGATACATTTGAGTCATTGATTGTTTTCGGAAAATGTATGTTCGGCCAATAATTACTCACTTGTGGTGATAAACCAACTGTTGTATTTTGTGTCGTTTCAGATACCGCTGGTGTTAGCGTATAGTTCCATCCGTAACGATCCGTCGGATTGTACAGAGTGATGAAATTTGTTGACATTCCGTAAAACTCTGGCGAATAAGAACCAAAATTAATAGCAAAATTCGAGGAAAAGCGAGATTGAATATAATTGTAGAACTCGATAATAAAGCCGTTTGAATTTGTAATGTTATTATATTGGTTTTGAAAATCCTCGACGCTTGCAAACTGTGTATTGCTCCCTACAACCGTTGCTAATATGTTACTGTATTGTGTATTCAAATCCGATGTAATACTTGCAGACAATGAAGGAGCCGAAATGATGAGGCGGCCTTGTTTTGTATTGTACGAGCATGTGTACGCATTCGCAAGAAATTGGTTGTATGTTTTATTATTGCGATATGCGTCAAAAATTGTCCGATTGCCTGCGTCTAGCGCAAATGCGGTTATGTATGTATCATTTAGACCTGTAAATCCGAATACAATATAGTCGTACCACGATGAGTATCCGTACGGCAACGTTTGTCCCACAATGCTAAACGGCGGTGGCTCTGTTGTCAGTTTCGGATCCAACATCATTTCCTTCATAACAGGATAGTAGTACGCAACCAATGATTGATTGTATGAATATGTAAGGTTTCCGACAGTTTGTGATACTTGGAAATAGCGAGCAACAATATCGTTTATAGATACATTCGTGTCGTAGGATTGCGATAGAGAATTGTATACAACGGTGCCAGGTGTATTGAACAATGGAGTAAAATCTCCATTCCCCTGAAAGGTTGCAATAAAATCACCGAGTGTTATACTTGCGAATAATGGTGTCGAATTCAATGCTGAATTTAATTCTGTAACTAAATCCGTTGCACTGTAGGTTCCGTCACGAATCGTAATTCTTACAGAATTGGTTGAACTTCCAACAATCGCCCTTCCCTCTTCGTACACGTCCATATACGAATTTCCGCTCGCAAGCGAAAAATTAAAGAACGAATTGAGCAGATTCATTTGGCTGATATTGAGCGTCGTAACATTTCTGAATAGGCGTGGAAGACGCAATGTAAAAAACGTCGGCTGTGTATAGATATTCGTATCACGATCACGTGAATTAATCATAAACAGTGTTGTGTTGCGGGCTTCCCTGAATTTCATAGTTAGATTCGCATCCTTGGGATCACTTTCATATGAAGCCTGTGTGATTGGTTTCTTAGGTTGGGCAGCTCCGAAAATTTGCCCAAACACATTGTTCGGTGATACTAAGGGAATATTGTTGCCCGGGGACTTCAACAGCGAATCTTTCGATGTATAATAAACATCATAGGAATCCGTTGACTCGTCATCGGAACTGGATTCTCCTGTATCCGAGTCGCCCGAATAAGGAGTGTATTTCGTTTCTTTTGACATACCCACTATCTCTAACGCTCCTCCACGTTTTAGATAGGCTTTTTTTTTCCGTACCCGAATCAATGTCCTTTTTAACGACAAATCCGAATCGTCATTTAGTTACAGTACCTTCCTTGAGTGGTGTTGTTAATTCCGCAAACGGTGGAGCATCTGAAATTACAACCTTAAAGAATACTATCAACAATTACATAAATTCCAACACAAACTCCGCCTCGTTTAATACAATCACCTCCTATACAGCAAACAATTCCATTACCTTCAAGAATAACCTCAATCTTTCGAATACATCTGTATTGTTTAACGGTACGAATTTACTAACATCCAATACACTCAATACAAGGTTATACACTGCATTTCAACTGAACAACATTGAACAGGCTCGGTTAACATCTAACGGAGTAGGACTCGGTACATCCAAGCCGTTAACAAAGCTTCACGTTGTTGGTTCGGAGATTATTCAAAACGGTAGTCTCTATATAAGTTCATTTGGAGTACCCAAAAATTCTACAATTGGGAATCTCTATGTAGATGGCGATGTATTCGCCACCGGTATAAAATATCCATCCGATCCTCGACTGAAATCCAATATTACTCCCTACAATCTTCATCGTGCTCTTCCTGATGCGGTTGAATTTACCTGGAAATCCACTGGAGAGCGTGATATAGGTGTTCTTGCGACCGATGTTGCGGAGATTGAATCTGCGTGTGTACACACACATTCAAACGGTACGCTGGCGGTCGACTATCCGAAACTCGTTGTATTGTGTATTGCGGAATTGAAATTGGTTCGTGAACAACTGGGACGACATGAGACGACTATCCGAGAATTAGAGGCAGAGCTGAAGCGATTGCGGTTATAAAGCCCGCAAATCCAATATCAGGATACGTTGCTCCATTGGCGGTATACGTGCTAGGATACCCTAATCCAAATCCCCATAAACGTGACGCATATCCCTCGAAGGACGCATCCGTCGGATTATGCTTCAGCGTTATTGTATTGTTGTGTGCGTCTAGACATTGTATTGTTCGTCGCTGAAATCCATATGCGTATATCACTCGTGTTGCGAGTGTTGTATGGCGGAACACCGCACCAAAATCGTCGTAGTTCATTAAGGTCGGTGTTTGCTCACCCCACGCCTTGGACAAGATCTCATCCGCAATCGCCGCCGATTCTTGCTTAATGCCCTCACTATGTCCGTCACGAACGAATATGAATGGTGTTTTTCCAACATATACACCTGTTATATTGCGAACGCCTACCTCTTTTAAATTTTTCATAACGAGTGTGCCGCTATGTGATGTTCCAAACACAACAACATTGTCATCGGCTGTCACATTGTTCGCAAGATGATCTTTCGACAATGCGACGTGTAGAGGAATTGCTGGCCGTGGTATATCCAAGCACTTCGGCGTTCCACCCATACACAATATAACCTTTTTGGAAGAGAATACACCTGCTGTTGTATGAATACTCCAAGTAACGCCGTTATCTACAATGGATGATACAGTTGCTGTACGACATTCCACGCGATGTAAATCGCTGCGTGTAAGAGCAATTAACTGTTTACACACATCGCCGAGTTTGGGGCATTCTGTATCCTTGTATCCGTCTAAAAATGGAAAAGCGGCTTTCTCCCAGCGAGGAATACGCCGAAATGCTGTCACTACATCGAACTTTGTGATATTTGCGACGGTTCCGCTATACAAAGACGCTAAATCTCCGCCAATACATTGTCCTTCAATCATCAAAATCTCTGACAATCTCTCTATTGGGATGTGTGCGAGCGTTAACATGCCGGCGATCCCAAGACCGACAATTGTTATAGTATATAACATCTCCTACTTAAAGAGATAGAAAATAAATATCGGAAAGCTCCCGAAGGTAGTCTAAAACTATTCTCTGTGCGACACATTAGAAAACCCCGTTATGCTTTTAGGCGAGTCTGAAGGGCTGCTCGGTGAGAGTGCCCGATATTTTGTATATTTGTATGAACACTTTCAGTTTAAAGAAACACAGTCGCTCAAAGATTATCTGGATTTTATTGTGCACGAACCGGTTGAATGGCTAAAAGCGTTTCCTGAAAAACTAAAAACGAAAAGTTCCTTCGCAAAACCGAAATCTGCACTTATTAAACTCCTAAAACACGAGCGTGTTATCAATGACCTGGGTGAAGAATACATTAAAAATATACATGATGTCGTATGGGCGACATTTAAAAAACACGGAGACACAATTCTTGCGTCACGGCAAAAAACGACTGTCGATAAAATCGAGCACGTTGATGCTGAGGATTGCGAATCTGAAATGGAGTCACACGTACGTGAACGACCGCCATCTTTATATGTTCATGATGCCGAGGAATTGATGGAAGATGGCATAAGCATTCACTCCGCACGACTCCCAAAAGCACACAATACGATTGGTAATCGTCACTCATTGCTGACAAATATGGTGCGTACTCTTGTGCGTGATTATGAAGCAACCTGTCCTGCGCTGGTGACGGTTACGCTTCAGCTTCTGGATGCGTTGAATGCTCCTCCTTCAAATGTGATTGAGATGTAGAGGACTTGCGTTTCGCCTTACGTGTTCTCTTTGTGGGCTGAATATACGCAGCACACAACTTTGGACACAATGTTTTTTTCGGCCATTTATAACGACGTTGGAGACCCGATGTATGAAGCATATATTTGGCCTCCGTTTCTTGCTCTTCAAGAGTCATATCATCAAAATCTAACTTTTCTGTAATGTAAATATGGCGAAGCAATGATACACCGGTCGCTCGTCCAAACAGTTGTTCAAAGGTTGTCTTGACGAAAACCGTGTATGTATTGTTACTCATAGGTTCACCATCATCTTTACGGAATAGATAGTTACGCGGCCATCTGCGTAGCGAATCACGTATATCCGTAACAAGTTCATTTGTCAAGTCTTCCTCCACCGTCTGATAATATTTACTTGTTTTGTAAATATTCATGACGAGATAACTTGTGCCTTTTTTGCGAAGAACAATATAATTGTCCGTTGTCGTGCGTGGATCAGTGTCGTGTACAATACGCACCGCACCCAAATCCGCACGTTTCGGACGCAAATGTACCAATATACTTAACAAGAGATACTGCATACTGCTACGTTCCGTTGTATGGGGTGTTTTCTTCTTGAGTTCCGCATATTTGGCCTCAATCTCTTCGTAACTTGTATACTTTTCTATCTGTTTGTCTTCAGGTTCCGATCGTTTAATTTTTGCCTCTTGAAGACGTACTAAATCGTCGTGAAGTTTTTTCCATTTTGCGTGAATGTCTGTATGAGTTTCCATAAGAGGTTTATGTTCGCGAAAGAGAACTAACAACGTAGTCAAAACATTTTTTCGTGTTGTGAGACTTTCGTACTGTTCTTTTATAGTGGGATAATACGTATCGGGATGCTTGAGAATATCATCGAGTGTTGCGGGAGTCAGATGCTTGAGAAGTCCTCGTAGCCGACTTTTGTAATTGTCACGTGTCTTCTCATTGGGAAACGCCTTGTCCAATAACTCCATATAATGGGAGTCGTTCATCCTTGCTTTAGGAAACGGAAAAAATTGAATCTATGTCTTGCGTTTGCTAGGTTTGTAGTTCTTTGTAATTTTCTATTCTTTCTTTTATTATGGATTATACTCCAATTATTCTTTCTTCTCTAGAGGTTATGTGGCTTGGCGAAAAGGCAAAAAAGGAGCCAGTTGCGAAATTCAAGGCCAATGCGTACAAGAAGGCGATGGACGAGATTCGGCGGCACGGTGAGCCGATTCGTTCTCTGGACGAGGTGAAAGGCATCAAGGGTCTCGGTGCGAAGATACTGGATAAGATTCGTGAAATTATTGAGACGGGGGCGTTGGCGGCGGCGGAACGTGTGAAGGAGCGTACAGATGTGGGTGGTATGACGGAACTTCTTACAGTTCATGGCATTGGTCCTGTGAAAGCTCGTAGTTTGCTGGAGTCGGGTATCACGAGTATTGCTCTGTTGCGTGCGGCGGCGGCGAAGAATTCGAAACTTCTTACAAAGGCTCAGTCGCTCGGTCTGAAGTATGCAGAGGATGCGGTCAAGCGTATTCCCCGTGCGGAACTTGTAGAGCACGAGACTCATTTGCTTTCGCAATTCGGTCGTAGCGGGCTCGACGGCACGATTGTCGGTTCCTATCGTCGTGGAGCAGCGACCAGCGGCGATATCGATATGCTTATTCGCTACCCTGCGGAGATGTCCGTTGCTGACGCAAAGAAGGCGTTTCATGCGTATGTCGATGCGTTGAAGACGACGGGATATATTGTGGATATGTTGGCGAGCGGGGATATGAAGTGGATGGGATATGTTCGGCTCGGTGCCGGCGTTGTTCGTCGTCTGGATTTGCTGCTGACACCTCCTACAGAATTCCCATTTGCTCTGCTGTATTTTACAGGCTCGGATCAGTTTAATGTTGCGTTTCGTAAGCACTGTTTGACCCTCGGCTACACGCTCAATGAGCACGAGATGAAGCCGGTTGCCGACGAAAAAAAGACGGTGCCACCCATGAAGAGCGAGGAAGATATCTTCGCATTTGTGGGACTGAAGTATGTTCCGCCTACTGAGCGACTGAACGGGCGGCAGATTGTTCCTGTGTAGCCTGTATTTGTAATGCTTGCAGCAAATATTCATTTGTGGGTGCTGGTGATACATTCAATCGAACCCGTACAGGTGGTGTTGTAGGAATACCTATTGCTTGTTGACGAATAACTGCTTCTGTCGGTGGATATGGAGCAATTGAACATGTTGTTGTGCTTATGGACATAGTATGCTATACACGGCTCTATAGTTGTAATATGCGTTTCATTTTTTTCCTTGTTGTTATATCGGAGTCTAAAGAGAGCGTGACACATTTTAATTATAAAGATGTCTCTTGCGTTTTTTGCCTTCTTTACGGTTGTCTCTGCGGCGGGTAATTCGACGGGGTTCTGGAACTGGGTTCATGAGCATGGTAAGTCATATACAACTATGGAGGAGATTGAGTATCGCCAGGCGGTATGGGAAGCGAATGTTCAACACATTGAACAGCACAACTCCGAAAGCCACGGTTGGCGTATGGCTGTAAATAAGTTTGCGGATCTGCCTCCCTATGAGTTTCAGATGCTTTACGTATCTGGTGGATTTCAGGAAGCCGACCACCAGCGTCGGCAGGCTGTTCAATTCTACAATAACTTTGTATGGAAGAACAATGCGACTCTTCCATCCTCTGTGGATTGGACAACTCATGGAGCGGTTACACCCGTTAAAAACCAAGGTCAGTGCGGGAGTTGCTGGGCGTTCTCAACGACTGGTTCTCTGGAAGGAGCATATTTCCTCAGCAATGGCACCCTTTTTTCGCTCTCCGAACAGCAACTTGTGGACTGCGCGGGCTCTACTGGAAATCAGGGTTGTAATGGTGGTCTTATGGATGATGCCTTTTCTTATATTCATTCTAACGGCGGTGTAACGACGGAGGCGAACTATCCGTATACGGCTCAGGATGGTGTGTGTGACACGACGAAGGAGCATGAGGTTGTTGCGACGCTCCGCTCCTATACGGATGTTCCCACGAATTCGGACGCTGCTCTTATGAATGCGATTGCGCAACAGCCCGTCTCGGTGGCTGTTGAGGCGGATCAAAACTCCTTCCAGTTCTATTCTGGTGGTGTTATGACGGCGTCGTGCGGCACGAATCTGGATCACGGTGTGCTCGCAGTCGGCTACGGCACGGATGCTGGTAAGGACTTCTACAAGGTGAAGAACTCGTGGGGGGCTGACTGGGGTGAGGCCGGCTACATCCGTCTCGGCCGTGGTGCGTCTTACAATGGTGGTGCGGGTCAGTGCGGCATTCTGTCGGCTGCGTCGTATCCGAATGTGTAAGGACAATGATGTAATACATTTATAAATGATTGTAGTATTTCACACTAGAATCATGTATATGATTGGATTTTAACTGAATCGTGCCGCAATAACACGACCGTTGGCGGGTCGTGCGTAGTCTGTTCGTGTGTAGTCAACTACACCAAAACATCGAACAAGAAATCGGTCGTATCCATCGTATTTTGGATGAAAGGTTGACCGACCATGTACCGCACGACGATTGTCTATTATGACGATATCTCCTGGAACAAACACATGCGTATGACGGTTTTTATAATATATTGCGACTAGTTTACGGATTAACGCTTGTGCTTCCACTGTTATACCCTTCATAAGATCTTGGTCGAAGACAAGTTTTGGATCGCTGAGATCTCCGTAAAGAATGGGCATGGGGCCACGAATATCGCCCTCAAGAAAGTCCTGACCGTCCAATTTAAAGGATAAATCGACACCCGTAAGCCATAGTGGCTCACCTAGTTGTTGTATTTCTGTTTCCGTCAAAGAATTCAGTATTGACTGAACCGGCAAAATATACGTGCGTGCTTCCGGGTCTCCACGAAGACAAGATAAACTCAATATATCGGGTCGTAGGGTGGAAAAAGCCTGCTCTGTGTGAATTTCGAGTTCAATACTTCCCATACTTGTTTGGGCTTGTGCGAACGATTTTGTCGGCACAACATCTTGAAAGAGATGACCGGCACACTCGGCTTCATATGCAGTTAATTCACTAATTACACTCATACATATGGCCTGGATTGTAGCGACCAAGGTCGTTTCACCGACGTGATGTTTATTGTTCGGTGGTGTTTGCTGTAATGAATCATTTACAAGCCCTGTGCGAATCAATAAAAATCCGGTTGGCGAACCTTGAGTCGCAAATGTCTGTAAAGATGCTTTGATACGCTCCGGTAACGCTTGTGCTGCTTGTTTTACAGATTCACAATATGTATCTGGATGGGTTGACGGATTTATTGTTATTTCTGCTGCAAGATGAATAACACAGTCTACCTCGTCGTTGGTTAATCTGAGTTCATATGTCTGCATCTATTTGGGTAAATAAATAAGATAGTTGTTATGGACGCAGACGATGTGGAAGGCTATATTTATTGTCTTACGAACGAGTCTATGCCCGGTTTAGTCAAGATTGGAATGACGACAGAGGATCCTGAATCTCGTACACGAGAACTCAGCAGTGCGACGGGTGTGCCCACTCCGTTTCGCCTAGAAATAAGTAAGCGTATACTCAATCCACGTGAAAAAGAACGAGCAGTTCATGATTTATTGTCGTCTCTTGGATTCCGTGTGAACGAAAAACGTGAATTCTTTGATTGCTCTATGGTCATTGTGAAACAACTTTTTGCGGTTATTGATGGAATGGATATGGTTGTTAATACAGTACAGGCTATGCCGGCTGTACGTAAGCATGCGGTGAATGTTGTAAAGTTAGGTGATAAGGATTAGTTCAGTGTGGCGGCCGCCGCAAGTTCCTGTAACGGAACATCCTTACTATCATCACTTTGTGGAAATTCAACAATTGCGGAATGGCGATACGGTGTACTCTGTCGAGAACCATTGACAGCAGCGTACATTGTACCATACATACCACATGTATGCGTATTTGCGTCTCCGTAGATCCATGCCTTTATAGATTTACGAAAGAGATATATATGATTTTTTGTAGGGTCACCGTGTGTTACAACACACACAGACGCTTTTTGATACTCCCAATAATCAAGTAGACTCGACAATTGCTCACGCTCTTTGACTGGATTCAGAAAGGATGTTCCAAGAATCGCTACATTCGGTTTTGGAAGATAATACGACATCTGACCCGCATTCAACAAGGTCAGCCTTGGATTGTTGTGTAACTGATGTTCTAAATCATATATATGCTGTGTTTCAAGAGAACCAGGAATATAGAACGTATGTTCCCAGTTCCGTGAACAGTAGTCCATAAAACTTGCGTGAATTGCGGACTTAGGGCGACCAATATTTCCTGCTAACGCAAGATATTTCGCAGCCGGTTTCACGATAAGTGGAAATGGTGCTTTATCGTACAAATGAAGATTGCTAATGTATTGAAGGCGAAAGACCATTACTGATAGTGTATAAAAAAAGTATTTATAAAATGTCATTTTTTATCAACAAAGAATCGTCGTCTCGGATTATACTTATCTACAGTCCTATTGAGTTCGGCCGGCTTATTGTATCCACGTGCATTCATACGTAGCACTGTTCGTTTATGCCGCAGAACAGTTCCACGATGCCCATGTCCACATATCCATGTATGAACTCGCTTCGTGATTAACTCGTCGTCCGCAGATGCGTAACAACTTCGCCATGCATCGTTCTGATATTCTGGCTCAAGAAGCCGGTGTGTTGGAAGGTGATGTGTTACAACGACGAGTATGTCGTTAGGATGGATGGACGCAATGACGGTCTTCAACCTTTCCTTATGAACTGTATGAAACGCAGATATATCGGACGGTATAATTGTAACAGGTGCTGACGCTATATCCGGTTTATAAATATACTTAAATTCGCCTTTTGATTCACGAATTGTCTCATGAATCGCCTCGTCAATGCTAGACCATAATGTGCTTCCAACAATTGTAATTCGTGTATTGGGTACTGTGTATGTGTCGCCATTCTGTAAATAGACGATGTTGCGTAGACGTGCAGCAATTGCGTAGATTTGCGCATCAATTTCCGCATGTATGCGAATCGTCTGCTCCTTACAATAGTATTCGTGATTCCCGGCTGTAAGAATTACTGTATACCAATGTCGTGAGCACCAATCTAGAAAGGGTACGAATAACGGACTGAGTACAGGACAGATGTCACCGGCCAGAATAAGAATGGGTGCGGAGGGTGTTAGAAAGGAATAGAAGGAGGTTCCTCTTGGAAATTTATCAATATGTAAATCACTACTGTATTGTATGTAAACCATAATTAGTTCAAGAGGTATCACACCCAATAGGTATTCATTTTTTCATAAACAAAGAGGGTTGTGAAAAAGTTCATTCATTTATCTATGATATATCTTGTCGTCGTTAGGCTTCTTCCAAGAGAGGCTCCAACCAAACATTTCGCTCTCCATCTGGAATATGAAACTCGTTAAAGACTTCTGTGGCGGCGGCTTCCCGTTCCGCCATCGGTCGTTCACGCAGTGCTGCGAACTTCGTTTGGAAGAATTCACGAGGAATATCAAACTCTATCGTCTCGTCAAAGCCTCTTAGCACATTGACGAGACGTGCCATCTTGCCGTTTCCGCATGTGTTGAGACCATCGCAGATCTCTTGAGCGAGACGAATAATTAAGTCACGACGGTTCTCGTGTAGTTGAATATACGCCCAAACACTATCTAGAACATCGCCGTATTTTACGGAGAATGCGGCTGTCTCGAAATAATCGTGTGTAATTTCCGTAATGACTCGTTCCTTTACAGCGTCGGTCGAGAAGCGAACAAGACGGCGTTCCTGAAACGCAGCTGTAACTTCTGACAGTGTGTCTTGTCCTTCTGGGCGGGGACGTTGGAGCAGAGTTCGTACGGCTCGCTCTGTCGTTGTCTGTACAGAGGAACGGTGTACGCTTTCGTTGTCCGTTGCGAATTGGCGTAGATTAATACCACCCTCTGGATCACGTTGGAAGACTACCGGACGACGGAGCAAATCTTCACGGAGCTGAGCACGTTCCGCCTCACGACGCAGCATACGAACACGTTCGGCTTCTATCCGAGCGGCTTCTCTCTCACGGCGAATACGGGCTTGTATAGTGGGATAGATTGCATCACGATGTAACTCATTTACATTAATTTCCCCGTACGGCACAAGAGCCTCTGTAAGTGTAGCCAGAGTTGCTTGACGTTCCGCAAGAGGTACTCCCGTATACTGAGGATATTCTGGATGTGCCGCCTGATTTACGACGGCGACTGTCGCACGTATAAGTGCATCAAATCCCGCATGTTTTGGACTGCGATGTTTAAGAGCAATGTACGCATGGATTGCGATGTATCCTTCTAGAGGTGCGGTTGACCAGATATTAAAGAGACTGCGTGCGTAGTTAATAATTTGTGAAGTTGTGAAATTCGGAGCATTGTCGTAGGCCTCTTGATTGCGGCGTAATGCATCCGCTCGACGACGCTCGTTCTCTGCTCGTAGTTGTGCGGCTTCCTCCGCAAACCGTGCCTCACGGCGTTCGTCTTCCTGACGCCGACGCTCAGGAATTGCATTGGTATGAGCAATATAACGTGTCCGATACTCCAGATCTCTAGCATATAAAGAATTATGATGTATACCACAATGACCCTCAAAGAAAGAAGCACGATTTAGGCACGGTGTTCCGCGAGCAGTTCTCGCAACGCAGGCCATATTGGAAGACTGGTACAACTCTACCATGGCTGTGGATGTAATCAATTTTTCGCCATCGCTATATGCCGAACCGTTTGTTGATGTTTGTAATACGTGGCTCGACGGTTACACGAGCTGGCACACTATTGTGATCGTAATGTACTTCCTTTTCTGGCGGCGCGAGTGATTCAATTGGGCGTATTCCAACTTTCTTTAAAACATGCTGTTTCGATGAACAGCCGCCCATTTATCCTATACATAGTATAGAAAATGAGTGAAGCTGCTGTGCTGACCTCAGTTGATATTAAAACGGATGCTGTTGCTGTACCCGCAACCGTTCCTATAGATTCTTCCTCCGAATCGAATCAGAATACTACACTTCCGGAAGGAACGGGTGCTAAAACATCTGCTGAAAAATTTGGATATCGTGAAATCAGTGAAACTCTAACAAATACCTATATGGATACTGAGATGAACAATTCCACAATATGTGATATTATTGCTGTTTATTTGAAGGGTCAGAAAATACTCTATACAGAAGCGAAAACCTATTGTGAGCAGAAATTAACATTTTTAATGTTGCCAACAATACTTATAACCGTTACATGTAGCGTTTTGAATGTTGTTATCAAAGACCTTCCCTACGGAACAACGATTGTGAGTGGATTAAATGGGCTTGTTGCGTTTATTCTAGCTCTTATCAGTTATCTTAAATTAGACGCTCGTGCGGAAGCCCATCGCACCTCTGCGTACAAATTCGATAAATTACAATCCTATGTTGAATTTTATTCCGGCAAAATATTGTTTGTAACAAGTGCGTCCAAAGATCTTGGAAAAGTTATCGTAGAAACGGAAAACAATGTCCGAGAAATTAAGGAAACAAATCAATTTGTACTTCCTGAATATATTCGCTATAATTATCCTAAACTTTGCGGATATAATGTGTTCTCAGAAGTCAAAAAGATACAAACACGTGAGATGCGTCTCGTCAATGAACTTAAAGATATTTTTAATGATATGCTTGAATTACAATCCGCACCTCCCACTGACCTAGTGGCGTCATCACGTTTAAACGAGTTAGAAGTTACAAAAAAGATGAAAACGGACGAAATTATACGAATGAAAGACGCATATCTAAATATTGATCGTGATTATGAGGATGAAATGCGAAAATATCGTGAAACTACACGACGTTGGCATATCTGTGGATGTCTGAAAGTTTAGGCTGGAACACTGCGAATTGTCTTCATTTCCTGACAGTCTCCACAATAATATTGTAATGTAGATACTTCACGGTTTTCTGCCACAAGAATCGAAAATTCGGTCAGTTTCGATTGACAATAGTCGCAAGGATGTGGGTATTTAGGTATAAGATGGACGTTATCCTCCATCTTATACATACAGTTTCCCATTTCTATATGTTGAGAAATATTATGGTGTAGGCATATATTTATGAATCGACTTAAACACCTTACATTTCCTACAATAATATTGAATATCTGGTACTTCAAGGTCATTTCTCATAATATTTGCGAGTTCAATCAGAGTACCGTTACATCGTTTACATGTTCGTGTGTCGGTTGGGCACAGAGGCTCGGCCTCTGTGCTTTTTTTAGGAATACAGTTTCCCATACTCTTCTATAAAGACCGCCTATTTCTTCACGTCGGGGGGTCTAAAGACTTTCTTTGCGACGCAACAGCCGCATGGGCTGCCGCATAATCGTTATACAAACGGGCACGAGGAACAGATTCTTTAGGAATAAGTTCTGGATTGGCTGATTTATTGTATTCCTCAATTCTCTGTTTGACTGCATTGAGACATTCTATGCGTTTAAGTTCTTCTTGAACGTCCGTTAATGGTTTATCTGAATGCGTTTGTTCTTGACGTCCTACACCGAGTCCCTGTGATTCTGTACGCTGGTGATTGGCTTGCCGTCGTAATGCTGCATCTAGGCATAATTGTCTTTGTGATAAATTGGGTGCGACAGGCAACGACGGCATTACATTTCCTTCGCCTATAAATACAGGGATTGGTGTATTTGACTGAAATGTTTGGCGAAATAAAACAGGTTTTTCCGCTTTATGTTGTATTCGTGTATACTTGACTTCTGGTGGTGGACCATGTAATTTAAGTTGTATAGCATATTTTTGTTGTCGTTTCTTCGCAGCGACTAGGCATAATTCCCTTAATGTGTTATTATGTATACGACCTCCTACACTCTGTCCAAGCCCTTCAAACGGAACAACCGGTGGTGAGACGACCTCCGCTTTGTAGTGATATTTTGCGTCCCATTCGACTTTTTCCTGTTCTAATGGATTATGAAATCGTATATCAATCACATTCCCATGTTTCATATAGACTGTATCATATTTATTGGGTTGAGCAAAGATAACTTTGAACGACTCTATGGTTCCTAGATTTAATTGAATACATGTTTTCTGTGTAAGTGTTGTATAGGCGTGAAGACTATTCACAAATTGGTCTTTCCATGTGGGTGAGAGACAATAATTCGTATTCAACGGTTGTAGTACAACGGCTGTACAATTTTGGATTTCGACTTGATGAATTGTTACATTGTCTGTGATTGTAAACCGATAAAACAATCGTGAGGGGACATACACTATACCTCTTTGACAATGTGTTGTTAGAATTGTGCCCACAATACTTTCACCAAGTATATTTGATATTTTTACAAGAATATCTTTGTGGTCTTTATTAAATCCGCAAGAATCATACCACTCCTTACATATAAGGATACGATCTGAGCATTCGTAACTCGGACGATGCTCAGTTGGTATCTGATTACAACAGAAAAAGGGTTGTACCCTCATCTCTTATAGTGTGCGATTTTTTTCGCACCTCATTGTAAGATGGCTACGCGGCGAAAACGAGGCGGTAAGGCTTTACCGCAACCTCTGTGCCAGTGTATGAATGGCAATAAACCCTGTACAGAGAATGTGCGAGCAGGAACTGTGTTCTGTGAACGCCACCAGGATTGTCCAGCACCGCCTTTAAGTGGCTGGGAACCTGATAAAAACAATGGCGAGTACAACAATGATCCGAGTGTTTACAAATCCCACAATTGCTATTCCTATGCGATGCATGTAATAGATCCAAAGAATATTGAACAGTGTAAAAAGAAGGGCAATTGTCGCCAGTTTTTCCATCAACCCGGTGCGTTAAGTGGACAGCGGAATGCTATGAATTCCGAAAACCGTCGTACATGCGGTGTTGTAGAACAACTTATGAAATCGGATATTCCTGGCGTAACGAATTCTACGTTTTATGAACAATGCCCTGCGGGAACCAGTAAAGTCGCAGCAGTTGTTGATAAAGGTGTGGATTATCATTGGTATCGCCAAGATAGTAAGAAAACGAAGGGCTATTGGACGCATAAAGACGGTTCCAATAAGGCCAAAGATTATGATGCTCTCAAACAAAAAATATTCAATCCTCAACTCGCCGCACGTGATTATCGCCCTCAGGGTAGCGATATCAACTACGACAATTTCTGCGGGTTTTATTGCGTTCCTCGCCAAAACCCGATCGTTTTAGGACAAGGCGGGGCTTCTGTACAGAAGGGAGCGGGGGCTGGAGCGGCAAAGACACGGCGGCTGCGGGGGCTGATTCCTCAACGGGGGATGGGTCTGTCTTGGAAAGACTATCGTCATCGTCAAACAAGGCGAAACTAACCGCCTCTGGCTTTATAAGAAGCGGGCTTTTTGGATACCATACTTCCAATGCTTTCCGAAAGGATATACGTGTTGTCGGATCTGGGTGTAACAGTGAACGTAGCAAGGCCAGGAAACGTGTGTTTTCGTATTTATAGAAGGCCGATTTAACGATACTTGGATTCGTCAACAAATCGTAATATGTTTGTAGCCATTTCCATCCAAAAAGCCAACACTGTTCTTTTTCTGCGTCAATCGCATTGAGATTTGTCCGATTTGTCTGTACAAACAACTGTAATAGATTTTCTATCATATCAAAGGCGGGGTTGTGGTTTTCTAACAAGAACGATATCGTGGTCGGGGTGTACTTTTCCTGTATACCATTCTGATAGTGCCGCTCAGGAGCCGCAATACGACGTTCGTCCCATGCAGTCAACGGTGTAAATTGTATAGGGGTTTTTACGAACGATTCTAAATCGTTTGTAAATTCCGTTGGAAACGAATCTATGTTCATTTGTTGTTAGAGCGTTTTCAAACCAGGAAAAATAACCGCATCTGAATAAGGGATATGACCTGGGAATATATGGTCTATACAGCAATCGCATTGCTTGTGATTGTTATCGTTGGCGAATGGTTTCGCGGACATATGATGACAGAAGGATTTACGGATGGTGTTGTGCCTGAATTTTTCGGCCGTTATTTCCCACGACGCTACGATGTTGTTCCGGGACAGGATCGCGAGGTGGACGGATGGATACGTAACCCACGATACTCTGAAGGATATGTTGATGTACAGCGTCTCGGATATAAGGGAGACTTCTGCCGGGTTGTTGAAAAAGAGAATATGCCCGAATCACGTATCGTAGCGTGTGCTTTGGCCGGTCAAGAAGGTCTTGATAGTTTTACCTATCGCACAGATTCAATGCGAGCAGGTATGCGATTCAGTCGTGACGACTATTTTCGTGATGTAAACGGCGACGGACGTGAGGATTACGGTCGTATTCTTAAGGTCGCTGAATCGCCGAACGATGCGTGGAAGGCCCTCGTAGTGACTGCGGGAATTACTCGCTTCAAACAATCGTCCGATATTCCTGACAATTCTCCTCCACCGGCTATTGCGGACTTGCTATGGTTCTTCGAGGGAATTATGATTTGGTACAGATTCTTTGATGACATGGTAGACTACGGCGAAAATACACAGATGAAGATTGCGGGGGATATTCGTATAAATGAGGAACCACGGCGACCCAAGACGAAGGGTCTGGAAATAAACAAACTTCACGTATCATCTGACTCCAAACCGCCGGCCGAGCAGTATATCAAACTCGGCGAAAATGCGAAACTTGAGTTTGATACACGGGTTCAGTTGCGTCAGTTGCGAGCGATTAGCGTCTGGGCGTACTTCGATGAATTTACAAACAATGCTCGTATCTTTGATTTCGGAAATGGAGCAGGACATGAAAATGTTCTAATGGGTATCGAAGGACGTGGAAACGGCGATACAGCGTTCGGACATTTGGGTCGTCGTCCTGCGGATGATGATCAGGTCTGCTCCGCAAAGGCTCCCAAAGAAGTGTCGCCACAGCGATTTTTGGAAACGAGCGATGCGGCGGTGGATACATGGGAATGTCCTGGTCCCGAGCCGGTTGCAACAACCTATCCAGAGGACGAAATACTGCCGGCTGTACGACCTATGGCGAATCTTCTCTTTGAAATATGGGATACGCAACAACGAAAAATGCGGCTTCGTGTTATGAATTGTATTCCTCTTCAGAAATGGTGCCATATCGTGGTTACAACGACAGATGGTGCGAGTTTCCGCCCAACGTGGCATGTGTATATCGATGGCAAACAAGTCTATGAACAACTGGATGGTCATATGCCCATGGCGTCCTACACAACGGAAAACTACATAGGACGCAGTAACTGGGAATCTGATACATCGCAATATCAGGATGCGGATGAACGGTTTCGTGGAGCGTTGTTTGATTTACGATTTTACCGAACGCCGATGTCCAAAGCAAAAATAGACCGCACCGTGCTGTGGGGCAAGACACGGTTGATTTAATTTTTGCTTTTTTTATTTTATTGCTTTATTGCGTTGTGTTAGCGTGTGTGGACTTTACGCCGACGCCTTGTAGGACGCCTGCTGCTCCGGCGTGAGACCCTTCCACATGCCACCGAGAATCTTGGAAATCTCAGGCAGCTTCGCAGTGGGGTTGGCGGCGACAACTTCAGCACGCTTGGCGTTGCTGAACAGAATGTAGGCCGAAGCAGGACGCTTGGGAGCGTCAGGATCCTTGGCCTTCTTGGCCTTACCGCCCTTCGCCGCCGCAGCAGGAGCAGGAGCGGCCGTCGTCAGAGCGGCCAGACGAGCCTCCACAGCGGCGAGGCGGGTCTCGAGATCGGAAACCTTACGGGAAAGAGCAGCGTTTGCGGACATTTCGGAAAAGAGTTGTTACAAAGAAAAGAACTAAGAATCGGCGGGTCTGTGAATGGTGATGACGCAATTTCACCATATCAATTTTTATCACGAAACACATAATAATGGGTGTAATTTTGGGCAGTTGAGTGGGTATTCGGAACTTATTCTGTTTGGGATTGCGTATAACAGATATCTTTGCTGCGTCCTATTCCGTCGAATAGGAACCATGCCTTGCTACTCTATAGATGCTAGCCCCCTCACAAAAAATGACCACTTAAATACGAAAACCATTGACTAGTTAGAAAATGCGCTTCTGTCCCCACTGCGAAAATATGTTTGCCTTTCAAGTCTCACTCGATAATACAAATTCGGTGGATCTCAAGTGCCAAACGTGTGGTTTCCAAACGCCGCTTGACCCAAAGACCAAGGAAGACGCCCTCATTCTAGAAACGAACTTTCGTTCCGGTAGTTCCGCAGGAGGTTCTGCTTCCGGTATTTCTGTGAACGAATACACGCTCAATGATCCGACGCTTCCGCATGTCAAGACAATTCCGTGTAGCAATGGCTCGTGCCCATCGCAGACAAATGAAGCGATTCGTGATGTTATTTATATCAAAACGGATCCAACGAATCTGAAATTCCAGTATGTATGTACGGTATGTAAATCCCAGTGGACGAACTAATACACAAATGTGTCAAGGCGTGCCGATTCGTCCATTGTATGTTTTTCTATATACCGGCACACCCAGCAACGATGTTTATTGATATCGTATTGAATTAGCTTCTTACAATTGCTACAAATGTATTTTTGTCGGAGTGCGTCATGGTCTTTGCCTCTCCACGCTCTCTGTAACGGAATCACAATCCATTGTTCGTACAGAACATCAAGAGCTCGTTTTACGAGTGAATTTGGGTCGCATTGTAGTTTTGACTGCTGAATAAGTGTTTGTATAGATTCATCCATGATTGCGTAGAATAATACACAATTATGGATTCATTTTTTGTTTAAAGTATCTCGCCAGAGTAAGATTCCAAGAGAATGACCGCACCTGTTGGTGAACTCAAGAAACTCGTAAGTCTTGTCGATCGTTCTGACTTTGACGAGTATGCGTTTCCGCAAGACGCAAAGACAACTGTGTTTCGTCCTGACTCCAAGCCCTATCACGTTCTTACACAAGAAACGGCGGTTTGGACATTTGCGGGGTCTCCCAATTGGGGTCAACGTATGACGTTTAGCGTTCCGTGGCCTTGGCAAGCCGATTTTCTAAGCTGGATCGCCCTCCGACTTAAACCCTCAACATGGCTTCCTCCAGAGGCCTTCAATCGTCTTGCTCCCAACGGTACGGATTTCGTTCCGATTGATCCCAATAATTTGTATGTATGGGCGAAAAGTCTCGGCACAATTGCGATTGAACGGGCAGAATTAGAAGTAGACGGTGTTACATTGGAGACCTTTAGTGGTGACTGGATCAATGTATGGAATAAACTTTACCACAATACATCCAATGCGGTTGCGTACGACGATGGCGTCTACAATTCAAACACGACTGTAAGTCAGAATGATATTCTTCCTTCGGAGGATGGATATATATACTGTTATTTACCCTTTATGTTTAGTAAACTTGTGAATACTGCGTTTCCCATTCTGTCCTCCCGTGGTCCCGATACAATCCGCTTTCACATTACGCTGCGTCCTTTTTCACAGGTGATACGCAAAGTAACAAATCCGCTGACGTGTAACGAAACACCCTGTGGTAAAACCTTTACAGTTCGTGATTATTCTTATCCATACCGTAAATTCACAGATGTAACTATACCACTCGGTGTTCCGAGTTTCGAGACAGCCGATATCGTTTGTGGTGTATCCAGCGTGAATGATACCCTGCGAAAAGGCTATATTGAACAACCTCATGAAATTCTGATGTCGCCCGTTGTAGAAACAACCTTTGCGGAACCGCTCAAATATCTCACAAATCGCTCTGCAGGAGCGAGCATTCATATCAGTCTACCACTTACAGAAGCGAATGGACCCGTGCGACAGATTCTATTCTTCCTACGTCGCAATGCGTCTGTAACCACGTTTAATGATTGGAATAATTATTCGGCTGTTCTAGAGAATGAATTGGATCCGATCTGGAATCCGTCACGCCCTCTTCTCCAACGTGCACAATTACAAGTCGGCACGGCTGTTTGGGCAGATGAACCAGAACGTTGGTGGCGGGCTACGCCCAATGTTTCTATGCCTGGTGGAATTCGTGGATATGGAAACTATATCTACGGATACAACTTTGCGGAAAAAGCCAATGAATTCTCTCCGAGTGGCTCAGTCAATGCGAGCCGCGTGGATATGAAACTCAATTTGACGGTTGCGGCTCCTGGAGGAGCAGCGGACGGAGAATGGTCGGTCACTGTTTTTCTTGTTGGACATAACTGGTTACGTTTTCAAAACGGTATTTCAAATATGGTTTTTATGGATTAGACCGCCTGTCATTTCATTCCGGCAGTCTTTCACCAACGGGTCATATCAAATACGCACTTTCGCTCGGCGAAGCCTCGCAAAGTGCGTATTTGAAATGCCCGTTAGTCTAAGATGAGGATATCTTCGCACGTTTCTTACGTGTGGCGGATCTACGAAAGGTCTTCTTCATTCCAATCACACCCTCCATCATACAGTCGTCTGTAAGTTTGTGGTAGCCGTACGCCGCATAAATACGGGGCAATACCTCGTTTTCAGGTGGTTTGTCCTCCACCATCAAATAAATCGCATCTAAGTGCTTCTTTTTTGCGAGTTGTTCAAACTCTTCGAGTAAGATCTTGACCGGGCTTACCGCAGATTTTGTTCCCTTTGTAATACGGCATACATCATTAATCCATAATTGCGGCGTATCATTACCACACCAATCATAATATTGTAGGGATCCAACGGCTTTGTCACCCTCGTGTTCAACAATGCCAATAAGTGAATATTCTTCATCTTCCAAATTACGTTTCACCGTTTCTAGATCATTTCCTAAACACAAAACCTCTTTTGTAGTTCCGTCCGATTGTACGACAGGACGCAATTGGTCTGCGAATTCACTATATATTTGGCGGCGATCTGCGGCCTTTACCGCTTTGTAGGATTCCGTATTGAATAACTGAATATGAAATCCAGCCTTGTTTGTGCTGCGGCGGTTTCGCATTGTCTTAAATAATGGTTCTACGCCCATGCCCTAGTTAGGATTTTGAAAAAATTGATACACAGCTCGGAATTAGGAAGAATGTTGCGGCGGCTGATATACATTTCTTTCTTCCTTTCAACGATGTCCTTTTCCATTCCGATTCTAACTCCTTCCTACGACGCACTGTGCGATATTACGGCTCCTAACCGGCATATCAGCACAATCTTCTACAATGGAAAGGTGATCCAGGTTTGCTTTAGTCCCAAGGAAGATGCGAATTGGACGGAGACTGGCTCACGTGTCGGCGTTGACACGGTTTTGATTCAGCGGGAAGACAATTCTTGGGTCATACAGTCCGCAGACATGACCATCGAGGAGTCGCTGTCGGCGATTCTGGGCGTTGAGCCTCATACGCTCGTCATCGAGACGCCTTTCCGTTTCCTCATAATGTATCCGAAATACGAAGGCTACCATGGATGGCCGGCAGAGGATGCCGACAATATGTATACAAAGCGGTGGGAGGATGTATGGATAGGTGATGCGCAGCGGATTGATTTTACGCTGCGGGTGGATTCGTCTATTCTAAGTGCGGAGGATCGGCCGCCTATCCTTGTCGCTACGACTGGTCGGCGGCTCAAAGATAGCGTCATTCGCTATCAGGATATGCGTCTTCACGTCAGCTATGAACATTATCTGAACAGCTATCGGAGCGTGCTGGCGGATCCGTACTCGATGGCACGCGAGCGAAACTATTACTGTGAAAAAGCACTCGCCGCCGCAGACGACGAGAAGATCTATCGGGTCGATCCTATTCTTCGGACGCCGCTCACATTTGAAGACGCAAAACGATCAGAGGCCGCAGTCGGAATGCTTGAAGAGGATTGGGAGGATTGCTAATATCTAAAGATGTCGTGTAATGTCTATATTTGAGAGGAAACTCTCCGGCCCGTTTAGCATAGTGGTATTGCGTCTGTCTTGTAAACAGAAGGTCGGTGGTTCGATTCTACCAGTGGGCATAACTGAATTTATTGTTTTTGATTTCACAAATCAAAAACAATAAAAGTAACCGAATTATCCATTCAACTGTTTACGGGGAAAACATAAATCATTATTAGAAACGAATGAACGCACGGGATCGAGCTCTGTTTGATGCTGTCGAAGCAGGCAATATAAATGCGGTATACGGTGCGATAGAGGCAGGAGGGGATGTAAATTGTCGTAACGAAGATGGTAGACCCCTCATTTTCGAAGCGGTCTGCCCGGAAGATGATAGTAATCGTATGGATATCGCAAATGTTCTGGTAGAGAATGGAGCCAATGTGGATGGGGGCGATAATGGGGATGAAGTAACAGCTTTAATGCACACACTTGGTGAGGGGCAGTATGATAAGGCAAAATGGTTGCTAGACCACGGTGCGAATAGTCGCAGAGTGTATGCTGGGGGCATGACAATGCTTGACTGGGCGATAGGCGATGTCGAAATCGTTGGAGAGTTAGAGCTGGTACAGAGATTATTAGACGGCGGGGCTCCTGTAAATGGTGGCGGCGGATCACCACCAATCCATAACGCACTTCTACATATGTACCACCTTGAGGGAATGCACAGTCCGTTGGGTACAGGCGAAGACCTAGTGAATTTACTACTCAATGCAGGAGCGGATCTCCAGATGGAAGTAACGAACAATGGTGTTCGAAAATCCATTCGTGCACGGGCTTGCGAAGGGATTTATGGTGAAAGAGCCAGAAGTTTAATATGCCCAAATGGTGGAAAACGTAGGCGAAACACCAGACGGCGAAACACCAGACGGCGAAACACACGAAAGAATCGCAAATAGAAATCTAAGCCTCCCAGCGACCTACCCACTTCAAACAAATTCCTTGGTTCGGATGGTTGACGACTTCGCGTACAATCGCATTATGAATTGCCATAACCTTGTCGTAATCGCCAGGTTTGTATTCGGTTGCAAAGACCGAGGTCGTCTCTTCGTTCGTCTCTGGAAATTGGATAAATCGTGCGAGCGTCGGAATCGTCTTCAACGCATTTGTATATCCCGAAAATGCGGTCTTAAGCACACCTCCATTGTTTGCGACCAGATGACGGAGTGCGACAAGTGGAAGCTTGAGAAGCATTATCGGCTTCTTCTGACGCTCAATAACAACAGTTTCAATACCCTCTACATACGCACGACCGACCGTTTCCTGAAAACGCATTCGGACTCGTTCCGGAATCGTCGGGTCGCTATCGAGTTCAAAGGCGGAGCACAGATAATGACGGGGTGTTTCAATATCGTCATTGATTGCGTTGAGTGGCGTACCGTAACGAAAGTAGAACCCACTTGAGGATTGAAAGATTGTCACCTCGTTTTCGTATGTCACTGTAACATCGTTCTCAACTACATCTTTTTTCAGAGGGTGAGAGTCTGGTAGGTTATTGATGCGACTGCTCACATCAATACGATCTTCGTAGGAGAGGCTATCGCAATAAAATGGCATGGTGTATGTATGTGTGAATATTGATGCTGAACGTTGTCATTTTTTAACAAACCATACTAAGGATGGCCAACGAGGAGTTTGCGTTTCGGAATTGGTCTGAAGGACAGATAAGCTTGTATGGAACCGATCGTTTTTATGACTATTCGATCCACCATCTTCTTCGTGACGGAAAAGGAAATGAAAAAACGCTAGAGGAGTTGGAACATCAACTCGAAATTGATATAGACCGTACAGGTGATACGCCGATTACTGTCAATGGTCAACTACCCGATGCAGGCGTTTGGACAAAGGATACATTTTTAGCAAAGGTACAATCTATTTTAGGCGATGGATGGGAACGCTGGAAAGCCGTGATGTACAAACCATTTTGTGTCACTGTGAGTCAAACCATTATGGCATACGGACTCGCACATTTTCAAAAACGATTGTTTGCGGGTCATTATGCTCTTGGCGGATCCATCAGTGAGACAGGTCATCAAATTACGCTCGCACTCGATCCAACCACCGGCGGAGTTGATTTTTTATGGACGATGGGCACCAATATTGTTCATATGGACGATCCTGAACGCAGCATTGTAAGTGCGAATAAATTTTCAACGCACGTTCGGTTTGCTCCAGGTGGCGACACTCCTTACACGGGGTCTATCCACTTTGCGATGAATCAAACTTCGCTCTTCTATACTATAGTCGAACGGTGTGATCGTATTTTGATAGAAACTGTTCGTCGTGTACAATTTCCTCTTTACTCTGTGCTTCACAAACCAATTGCGGTCAATACGCCGACACACGAAATGAAGTTATTTTTCCAACGTTTGGCGGATCGTGTTGTCTCTCTTATACGGCTACGTGAACACTTTCCTGCTCTTCGTAACAATCGTTTGTATGACTCTGTGAAAAAAACCATAGTTCCCTATTTTGAAGAAGGAGAGCATATTTACGATCTCACGCCGGATTTTGGCGATATGTATATAGCCTATCTTATGCTTATGAAAGAGACGATTTTATTTATGAATAACCCGAATCCGACCTTTATACGCTTTATGAAACTCGCACAAAACGCCACATCACACCGCGAAGGAGTGTATCATATACGTGAGACACTTACACAACTCGTTATCTATATCTTATTACGAGTTGGACGTATTCCTCGTCTTCGTATACGTCCATCACCCTACAGTTCTTTTTACACGGCCAATGAACGCTATCGTATGGAGAAAAATGCGGAACGCACAGGGCGTCCTGTGTATCAACCCACCATGCTCTCCGTTCCACGAACCGCAGAGACACTTCCAGAACCGGTGGCTGTTGCGGCACGAAGTATAGGATTTTTAGGTGGATACAAAACTGTAAAGAAACGCAAACAAAAGAACCGCACAATAAAACGTCACAAGATACATAAACACTGAGTTACGACAGCGTGGTCTGGGTTTCTGAACAATCACTATATGCGATTCTTCTTCCTCATCTAGAATAAGTTCATTACGGTCATATTTATAGGTCAGTTTCACAAGAACTGAATATAGTTGACCGTTGAGGCGTGCATTGGATAGAATATAGTCCTTATGCTCCTCAATTGTATTAAACGTTTTTTGGATAACGCCAATATTATTGGTATTATCCAACAACCAAATCGCTCCTTCAATTGTAGTATCACGATTGGATGCCATCGATTCTAACTGTGTATGGGTAGCTTTCGTTTTAATAATTCATTTTTTCTACAATTATGAGTAAGGCCATATGGATCCTTACACAGAACTCAAGGAGTTGCCTGCTCTGAAGGGGAGTTTAAATGCGATTGTGAGTCAACGATATAATTTACGTCGACCGTTTGCTCTCTCTGAGAGTGATGCGACATCCGATATCAATATAGAACGTGCTGTCGCACATTTCACTCCCTCCGAACTACCACCGGTAATCGAAGAGGATATAGGAAAGACTGAATTGTTTATTGTGAATACGTCGTTACGTTTTTTGTTTCACATCAGTCTTATATCTGTCTTTGAGACGGTTTTCTTTTTCCTATATATCTCTACATTGGAAGATTCAGGAATTACAAAAACAATTAATTATTTTATTACATCTGTTGTATCGTCATGCCGTAATTTAACACACGATGAACAAGTGATTGCGAATGTAGTTTTGCGATTGTTTATCAATACGACCGATGTAGCAGATGACGCAGTTACAGCCTACCAGTCAAGACGTCTTGTGAATCATCAATTGTTTCAACAAGCCTGGGCGTACGTTGGACTTGTTTCAGGATGTTTTATACTTCTAACAATCTATGCTCGTGTCCGCCGTATTCCCGTCGCATGGATATCGCTTGTTTTGGAAAATATAGGACTTGTCACATTGTTAGCAGCGTACGAATATATGTTCTTTTCGTCCATTATAATGCCGTTTGAGCCGTTGTCCGCCCAAGAGATATCTGAGAATGCTGTTACACAACTACAATCCTCGTGCGGATTGTTACTTCCAACGTGATACCCACTTTTTCAACGTATCAAGCGGACTGTACGTCACTTCGTCAAAACTCCATATGGGACATATAATTGTATTGTTACCAAAACTACCGTTATTGAATGCCTCGGTTTGAGGATATAGAGAAATATTCTGAAACGAGAACAATTTATGAAATCGTCCTACGTTCGAACGGTAGTCTGTCCAACCGTGCTTGGCTTTGCTGAAAATGAGAATCGATAGAAGCAATTCCTCCGTTTCCTTTTTGCGTTCTATAGGAGTCCACGTTTGCATTTCATCGTTCTTACTTCCACGCTGTGATGGATGCGAGAGTGTTAGAATACGACGATTAGAATACCGCTTTTGTAAGAACTCGTATTCTGAATAATCGTCGGTTTGGATAAAGACGGGTAACGCAGACTGGTCTATATTTGTCTCTTCTATAAGTTTATCAGACGGATGGAGTTCCATTTCTTTTGCGTCACCAATGACCTTATCACCACGGCGTACATAAAATGATAAATAGTCCGAGTCGATTTTCTTAATGTAGGCTCGTGCACGGGCTTTTAACGCATCGTGAACTACAAACACCTTTTCTATTGCGGCACGGTACGCTTTTGTAGAATAATTTGGCAAATCTATGTTTTGTGCCTGCTTTTCCGGGCTCAATATTGACGCATGGTCGAATTTATATACTGTGTCGTAGTTAGACGAGTACTCGGGCTTCCATAGGCGGAGTGTTGTAAAATAGTCATGCCATCCACGTTCATATGTATATTGCCAATTTGCGTGGTCTAGATAAAAATCATAGTTATTTTCTTCTGCCCATAAATACGCTCGCATCATCATAAAAAAAACAGAAAAGAATCCGGCTGCCGGTGTAAGTACAAATACGACCGCCGCCTTGGTGGGCTTCTGGCGGAAATACAGAACGGCTGCGTAGACGAGCAACACAAGAATGAACGCAACGGTAACCCCTACGTAGAGTGACGCTTTCCGTTTGTTCATTTACTCTACTACGTGGGTATTTATTTTTTCTACCGTACACACAACACGGTCACTCCACGAAACAGACATAAGATTTGTGAAAATCTTTAGGGTCACCGACATTCCTGACATTAGGTCTTCTGCCCCGTTGTATTTTGCTTTCACAGTGCGTTTCCATAGCGGCACGTACACCGACCATAGGTTGCGTTCAGGTTTGAATGTGAGTAGAAATCCGTTCTGCGTCGTAAGAGCGTCTGTATTGAGATTACGTAGAAACCACAGGTCACGTTCCAGTGATTTTACCGCACGGCTTCGTGCGTTGAGATGTGACGGCCGTGGATTGGAGACAGGTTCGTTATACCCTGATAGAATGTATTTAATGTAGCGTTGATTGACAAGATCCGCATACCGACGAAGTGGCGATGATGCGTGACAATAGAGCATTAATCCCAAGCCACTGTGTGCAGCGTCCTCGGTCGATGTGTATACATAGGTTCCTTTGGCCATTCCCATATGTGCGAGCTCCTTACATCCTGTCTTTGCGGCAAGTTCATACCATTCGTCGCTCGACTTGCCCTTGTGAGATCGTAGAAGACCACGATTATGCTTTCGTAATAAGACGGCGGCGGCTGTATTATAGGTAATCATTGCGGATTCGACCCATTGGTGGCTGTCCTCGGTGAGTTCTCGGCCGGTGATTACAGCCAAACACGAACGAATAACACGACACGCATCTATATTTGTGTAGATTGACTCATACGTATGTGCGGATGTTATAACAACATTCATCATTCGCCATTGAATCCTTTCAATCTGCTCGTTACGAATCGTATATACGAGTGCGACAACGGAACGCGGTATTTGGTCGCAACGCAGAGACGCACGGAGAGTCGATAATTCTGTAGGAAGCATTGGTTCTACAACAGCACCGTCTACGTATACAGTTTCACCCTTTTGGAATGCGTTTCGGTCAATATCCGTTTCCTCTACCACCCATGCGGCTACATCCGCAATAGCGATTGCGAACTCATATCCGTTGTCTATACGTTTCCAACAGAATACGTCATCTACGTCTTCGCAACCTGGAGGGTCTATATTGATGACGCTATCGTACATATGTATAGACGAAATATCCGGCAGGGTGACTTCTGCGAATGCGATACGTTTTGGAGGTATGAACTTCGCAATAAGAGCGTCTTCTTCCACTCGTTTGTCTCCTACATCTCCTAACACTGTATGAATACCCGCTCGTGGCCATTTATCCTCCCAATGCTCAAACGCAGCGATTGCGAATTGATTCGCAGCGGGCTTCGTTCTAGACGCAACAACCATCGTGGGATAGGACGTATCCAAGGGATGGAAATAATACAGAGGAATACCTTTCCCTGTAAAGCCGCACCGTGTTCGGTTGTTATAATCTACGATTCCTACAATTGCTCGGTGATGTGCGTTTGTTCGTTGTAGAACACCGCCCGTCTTCGGTTCTACAATATCACCTGACAACCATTTTGCTCCTGAGGGAGCTATTGTATCCATTGTCCTACATGTTTTCGGATCATCCAGCGAACACGTACCTACCCGGTGTTCTTTAAATGCTACGTACATGGCTGGTTGGTACACTGCGGTGGACTCTGTTGCTTCGTCTCAATTTTTCTATGGCTTATGTATGGACGACCTTCCATCGGAGTTACAGGAAATTATTGGACGATGGGTCTGTGAATTTGACCGTGTTGACGCTATGGAACGCATGGCTGTGTTTCGGACACACTATGATGAGGCTATGCGTTCAATTGTTCATGATATTAAAAACAATGTTCCTCTCTATGTCTTTAATGTAGTGACTAGCTCCAAAAAAAATATATGTATCTCCTTGATGTTGCCCGCATGCGACCCAGGTAAGATCGATTTACGTCATCGTATTCCTGAGTCCTGTATTGTATCCTACACACGTTGTAGTTTAACATTGCGTAAATATTCATATGAAAATTTACGGCATACAATCTATTGTATGCGTCCGTCCACATATTTGCTGCGAAATGAAATTATTTTGTAATAGATAGGAACCATGTGGTTCGTGAATACATTCCTCTACTTTTTAATGTTTAGTGTAATGGATATAGTGTTTACACACGCAGGTCTGTATGGAACCTATTATGGAGTTCATGCGTTACATAATGCGTTGATTGTGACCGCAACGGCTCCTGAAGTCTGGATGACGTTGACGAATTTTCCTGCGGCGATTGCGGCGGAGACCAATTATTATGCGATACAATTATGCGTTGCTCTTCATCTCTACCATATTGTAATGTACTTCCGCAAGTTGCGGTTCGACGATTGGCTACATCATGGTCTGATGATAGGCGTTGCGTTGCCGATTGGTGCTATGTTGAATGGCGGAACCTTGCTGGGCTATAGTTTATTCTTTACAACAGGACTTCCTGGCGGAATTGATTATGTCCTTCTATTTCTAACACGAAATCACTGTGTGTCACGTCGGTTCGAAAAACGGGTGAATGCGGATATCAATGTATGGATACGCAGCCCTGGGTGTGTATCGTTGGCTGCGTTTGTATGCGTATCCAATGCGTACAATCCGCAGTTAACTACGCTAGGTATGGTGGGAGCTCTTACAACGGCTGTTCTCAATTACTGGAATGGACAGTATTTTATGCGTCAGGTGGTTGAGAATGCGGCCTTGGAGGCGTAGGTTTATTACAAATACAACCAAAAATAGTTTTTTTGTTTTTGGTTTTATTTATTTTTTGTTTTTTGTTTTTTGTTTTTTGTGGGTTTTTACTCGGTGGGAGCGGCGACCGTCTGCTCAGCCTTCTTCGCACGGGGCTTGCGAGGCTTCTTCTCGGAGGTGGACGACTCGTTGCCCGCATCTGGCTTGGCTTCAGCAGCAGCGGCCGGCGTGGGCTCAGCAGCGGCCGGCGTGGGCTCAGCAGCGGCCGGCGTGGGCTCGGCCGCAACCTTCTTCGCACGGGGCTTACGGGGCTTCTTCTCCGTCGCCGACTCGTTACCAGCGTCCGTTGTAGCACCGTCCGTCGTAGGCTCGGCCACAGCCGTCGTAGGCTCGGCCACAGCCGTCGTAGGCTCGGCCACAGCCTTCTTCGCACGGGGCTTGCGGGGCTTCTTCTCGACGATCTCGTTCGTTGGTGCGACGGTCGTCATGTCTGCGATAGGCGCTGCGACAGCCTTCTTCGCACGCGGCTTGCGAGGCGTCTTCTCGGCGGTCGCAGGATTGTTACGCTCCAGCAATGCGGCCAGCTGCGTCTTCAGAGTGGTGACATCGAGCGAAAGCTCCTCCACCTTCTGGGCAAGGGTTGTAATATCAAAGGAAGAAACGGACATCTTGTTGGAAAGAAAGAAAGGCTGAAAGAGGAAAGTATGTGTCAAATTCGTGGGCACACACTTGGATGTTAACTGTTTTACCTGTTCAATTTTTTCCGAAATTTGGTAGAATTTGGGAATTATAGACATAGAAATTGCGTTCGGCCAGTATTTATACGGAACCGTCTTGCTTGTCGCAGTTCGCTTATGTAGTAGACGATCTAATCCGCCCACCTTCCCGTATACACCAGGTGTTTTGCGGGATTCACGTTTCCACGCCCATTCAAACGAGAGTGTGGTGTTCCAATCCGGAAACCCAGATACATACAATGCGAGTTCCCACTGTTTTCCATGTGTCGCACGTGCACCGCCAGAACGGATTCCATTGTGTTGCTCGAGTCGTCTATGGGGGTCGTATGTAGCACCTATGTACGTACGACTCCCACAATATAGTAAATAACAATAGGATTCTGTCATCTGCGTCTAGTGTATCTATTGCGGCGTGCTTTAGTCCGTTTACCGCCATGTTTACGAGTTTGTTGAGGAGCAAACGCCGTCTTGGCTTCGTTTTTTGTGTTCGTTGGTGATGGTGTTACACTCGGAACCACATTCGCAACGGCGTTTGACACCGCATTGCTAGCAGCGGCGGTCGCACCGGATACGGCGTTCGACGCCTTCGCAACTGTACTATTTACCGCTCCACTTATTGCGGACGAGGCTATATTCGCCGGATTTGGAATCTTATTCATCATGTCGTTAATACCTGATTTCTCTTTTGCGTATAAAACTAAATCTTGTTTAATTGCGGGTATACTGAATTGAGGAGCAGCACCTGTATGAATATTCATATTGGGTGTATAATAGTTCAGGTACGTGCCAAGTGTAGGTGTAACGGGTGTAATTTGGGAGAGTATCTTCCTACGATTTTGTTCGTAACGGTCAACACCAATTTCAAAACTCTGTGCCATTTCGGATACACTATCGCCAATGACCGGAATGATTTCAATCGATGTTTTGAATGCGGAACCAAAGTGTTTTCGTTGTACGTTCAAGAATACGCCAAGAAGAATAAATATCAAGCCGATTGCGTAGGAAATAGCATCGCCTGCTGTACTCATGTAGGGCAATGGAACCAATCCTAAAAGTTTGGGAAGAACCGCATCAATGAGAGATGGTATATTTGGCAACGTCAGAGTAATTGTATCAAGAGCAGTGCTGATAAATGGTCCAATAACATCCATTTGTTCCAAACTATGGAGTATAAATACGTACCATAAAAGTCCATCCCAGCTTGAAGGAATATTCGACCATATCGGATACGTAATCCGTTTTATAAATTTATCCCAAAACTTATTTCGGGAAGGGTCGGGTACTACTGCTGCAACTGGCACTCCGACCGGCACTGCTGTCGGCACAGCAGGGTTACCCCCCGCTTGGTTCAACTGTTTTACATAATTTGTATTCTTCTGCTTTCGTATTGTTTCCTGAATCTCTTCAATATCCTTGACTGTAAAGAGCGGCACGCCATTCTCTGTAATCAACGGTTGAAGAGATGCAGCAGGTGTAGTTAGATGTTGGACGAAAAACCGGTACAGATTAAATGTCTTCACTACATCCTGATTCACTCCTACAAATTGGTTTCCCAACGCACGATTTGTAAAATGACCGATTGCGACTTCGGTCGGAGATGTTTGGATTGTGCTACTTTCCCACGCCATCCTACAGGCTCCTTATTTTACCCACCGAATTAAAATCTATAGCCATAGTAAATGTTGTACATATGTATTGTTCCCAATAGAGGGGCAAGAATAGGTCATCAAACGCACGAATATTTCGTTCTTGTGAATTACTGTCGTAAATTCGGATTTGTCTTTGTCTACCACGAATTTACATGTAATTCACGTGTTATAGGAGCCGCATTACAGTTTGATAAAATCAATACTGTTAAGTTTACAGATGACGCTATACAGTCCTTAAAACGTATATCCTTACGTGATATTCGTAGCAACTATCATGAGACTCTTTTAGAGTTACATAAAAAAGAAGAGTCTGTTCTTTTGTATGATCATATTTGCGGAAATGAATTTTTTTTAGGAAGTCTCAAATATCGTCCCAGTCGTATTGAAGAAGAAGCGTTACACAATGAATACAGTCTGTTTTATAAAAATATGTATCCTCGGCAAGTAGATAGTGCGTATATCTGTATACATATCCGTCGTGGCGATATTCTGAATATGCCTTCCCGTTATTTGAATACTATGTATTTTATAGATAAATATAAGTATTTACTTACAAAAATTACAGATATGAATCTTCCCGTCTATGCTGTTACAGAAAATAACTTTAATGATGAGATATTGTTGAAACAACATATACCAGATGTACAAATCATAAAATGCGATGAAGTGAATGCGTTTTATTATCTTGTACATTGTAACTATCTTATTGCGAGTCGTAGTGGATTTTCCAATTTAGCACATTTTCTAGGTACAATGAAGATTGTTGTTGCTCCTGAATGGGGGTTTATGGCTCATAATCATATTTAGGATGTCAAAATTGACGAACCCTTTATTTGTTTCATTCATTCAATATAAACCCCTTTGTTGTGATATGTCGTCTAATGTCATATTTGAAAATAATAATCCTATGCGAGATAATAAAGTAGTTCCTGTATCAGCTCGGAACTTCTTCGCTCGGAATATGCGTTGTACGATTGCGTCGTCTGTTGTATTTGTAATTGCGGCAGCTCTCGCATTCGGTCTCGGATTCGGACTGTCGAATCGTAATACTTCGAGTAGCACCGACACGTCTACAATTCAGTATGCGTCTCCTGTCGTTGCGTATCTCAATATGCCTGCTCTGGGCTGTGCTGGTTACACTGTAAACACAGGTGGTGTAACGAGTTCCGCAGCGTCAGCACTTCTATCCGCATCCAGCACTTCTAACACGAGTATTACTCTATCTGGGTGTACAAATATGGGTGGACTCGTAAATGTGCGTATGCTTCAAACTACGCCTGGACTTACGGTCTGTAATTCGTCCGCTGGAGCTGCTGCTACAAATATTACGTCGCTTGTCGCATTTACTCTTATATGTGTCGATACGACTGGTAGCTGCGGCTCAACTATGGTCTCAAACCTTCAGACAAATCTATATGCGTCGCCCTCCACTGCGGCGAATGCCCTCAACATGACCTTTACGCTCCTAACAAATTGTACGGGTGGTTCGTTTTCCGCTGCGGCGGCGATTGTTGATGTTCCCGCAGTACAGGCTCTGCCAGTGGTTGCTCTTGCTTCGCCGAGTCTGACTGGTTCCGCCTCAGCGACGCCGTCGTCTTCCGCAACCCTCTCGTTGCCTGTATCGCCGAGTTCGTCGGCGTCGAGCAGTGCTTCCCCTGTATCGCCGAGTTCGTCTGCGTCGAGCAGTGCTTCCCCTGTATCGCCGAGTTCGTCGGCGTCGAGCAGTGCTTCGCCTGTATCGCCGAGTTCGTCAGCGTCGAGCAGTGCGTCCCCTGTATCGCCGAGTTCGTCGGCGTCGAGCAGTGCGTCCCCTGTATCGCCGAGTTCGTCTGCGTCGAGCAGTGCGTCGACTGTTTCGCCTAGTTCGTCTGCGTCGACGAGTGCGTCGCTAACTCCTTCTACAACACATTAGATTGAATTCTAGAAAATAGGTGCTTTAAACTATTAAATAACAACAATTAAAGCAAGCTCTTTCCCAAAATTGATAGATGTATGCGGATTTATTTTTTAAAGTATACCCCTGTGGAAAGAGTTTATTGACATCCAATGTTTTCTACGACTCTGCTCGCAACTCTTTCGTGGCTCGGCTTTATTACGACCGGCTTTGTGCTCTGGTCGACTGGCAATACTGATGGTGGTTATTCCATGGTCGGTATTGCGATTATTCTTCCTGCGGTTGTTGCGGCCGCAATCCATCTTGCTCGTGTAATTCGTCCTCTGAACTCTGTGCCAGGCTGGACGTCTAACATTGTATCCACTATGCTACTCAGTACTCTGTCATGGCTGGGCTTTATTGTCTGTGGCTTTGTGCTTTGGTATTATGGTAATACGAATGGCGGCTATTCCATGGTCGGCATTGCGATTATTCTGCCGGCGGTCGTTGCTCTTGGTCTACTTGTGCCGGCGTGCCGTCAGCCGCCCGCAACGAGCGTTACTCCACTCACCGCCGGCGTTGCTCTCCTTGGTACCCTCTCATGGCTAGGTTTCCTCGTTGCGGGATTTATGCTGTGGTATTTCGGCAATACGAACGGTGGTTATTCTATGGTCAGCATTGCGATTATCCTACCAGCGGTTGTGGCTGCTATTTATGGAGTTGTTGGCCTCGTGCGTAATGTTCCCGCACCACCTGCTCCTGCTCCTGCTGTAGCGACCGTTGATGCTGTGCCGTCTGCTGCGACTGCGACGGTTGATGCTGTTGCGACTACGGCTGCTGAGACGAAGACCACTACTGTAGCATCGTCCGAAACGGCTCCTGTTACTACGGCTCCTTAGATATAAAATAAATGTACATTATTTTTCATATAAATTATTTTATATCTAAACTATAGAGAGCCAACTACATACAAATGGCTTCTAACAAAGTTCACGTCTATATTGAAATTGAAAAAGGTAGCAATCTTAAATACGAATATTGTAAAGAATCGCAGCAACTTGTACTCGATAGAATTTTACCTGAACCGTATTACTACCCCTATCCATATGGATATATAGTAAATACCAAAGCAATGGATGGCGATGATTTAGATATCGTAATTCTTACGGACGCCTATATTCCTAACAATAGTTATTTGGATGCGTATATTGTAGGTGTTCTCATCATGGAAGATGAGAAGGGTATGGATGAAAAAGTACTGTGTGTATTGGAGGAGGATATGGAACGAATTCGAGATATTTCTGATATAGATATCACTGTACAAGACACGATATGTAGATTTTTTTCGGACTATAAATCCAAGACACCTGGTAAGTGGTCACGAGTAAGTGGATATCGTGATAAGGAGTACGCAATTAAATTGTATCAACAGAGTCGTCTTTAATGGGGAAAGCCCCTTTACTCCATACATTCGCAATACGATACACCCTCGCCGCTACCGATATCATCGCAGCAATCTTGGTCGCAGCCTCTGCGACGAAGACTGTACGACTTGAAGGGTCTATCCATTGAAATGAGTTCTGGCATATCCGCGTACTCCTCTTCCTCCTTGATAATTGTGCGGACAACTTTTAGAAGACGCTTTACATCCGTTGTACACGCTGTATCAATCTCAACGTCAAACTTCAGACTGATGAGATCGGATGCGTAATCTGACCAATCACAGTCATAAAACTCAATCGTCGCCTCTGCATCCGCAGCATGAGGTTTATCTGGAATCTCCTGAATATAAAAGTTCTTAAGAATAATGTTTTGCGGAATACAATCCATAAGGTTCGCCAGAGAGACCGTAATTGAATTATCCGGCTGAATAGACCACCTATCGTCTGGATGATGAATCACAACCTGACGTGTCTCAGTTCGCCAAAAGAATTCATATTTCTTTACATCTGTAAGTGTTACGGTTGCGAGTTTCTGAAGACGTGCTCCATTGTACTCTGGGGTCGGAATAGGAATATTGTACAAAGCAGACATGATAACGGTAAATAGGCCTGAAGGATAATTGAGCCATACGTATGCTATCATTTTTTCCCAATAGAAGGTGGTATTTGGTCACCATACTGTATTCCCCATGTACGAAATACTTCTTCACGATTCGCAACACCATTTACATTTATTGTATTGCCGAACCCATCATCAATAAATAGCCAGTTGTAAAAACTTGCGTTTCCTAAATTCCATCCAGATTCATCATCCAATACGAAATTTTGTACCATATACATTTTTATATACGTGATTGATGTATCTGAACGTGCTGTTACAACAATTAACCCCCCACCCACTTGTGTACAGAACTGGCCAGCACAGCGTTCAAAATCAGACATACTGTTGCCATTTATCGTAATTGCGGTATCAAATCCTAAATCCTCGCTATCAATTTGGTATTGCCCGGATGTCCATGTATATGTATTCGCATCTGGTGGAGGCATCGCCATTGTGTACCAAAATTCCGGATTATCATTGACCTCAAATCCTCCTATGGAATAACCGCCTATAGAAGGCACTTGTTGTCTTGCTAATCCGTACTGAAATCCAACAATAAACGCATCCTTATAACGATTAAAATCATTTGTACCAGGTTGCGGTATTTGAACACCGCTTAAATCGTTAATCGAGATTGTGGTTTTTCCCGCAAATGGTGCTGGTAATTTTAAAGTATTCGGCAGCGTATATTCTGTATACTGATACGTTACCGGATCGTTCATTATCGTTGTCAGGTCTGTGTCGATTTGCATATAGGTTGCGAGATAACGTTCGGATATCTGTGCGAAGGGTACAAGTAAACTATCGGGTGTTTTTGTAGTATAAGAATTCAATACACCAGATATTATCATTGTCATAAATGGAATGGCTGGATTATCAATATCAACCAGTGTTGACATTGCGGAAAAGAATATATCCGCAAAACTTTCCAAGCCGTTGTCTTTCTTGTCCGATGTGCCTAAATTCGCAAATACAATCGCAATTTCCGCATTTGCTGGGGCATATACAATATCATTAAGTGCGATAATCGTTTTTAGATTCTCGGAGATGTTGTAATAGGTCATGGTCTATTTATATTTAGGAAAACAAAATTGACAGATACGTATCTGTCAATACAGTATTTAGTTAGCACACATGAAGCGATTTGATTATGCGAGCATGAATCTCGTGCCACGAAAATGTATTGTCAATTCACGTAGTGAATGTGATACGAAATGTGTTCTTGGAAAGTATACATTTCGAATGCCTGTTGTTCCCGCAAATATGGAATGTATTATAAATGACGACCTTGCGATTCAACTTGCGTCTAACAATTACTTCTATATCCACCATCGCTTTCAAACCGACCAAGTTGCGTTTGCGACACGTATGAATTCTTTGGATTTGCCGATTAGCATATCTATCGGTGTAAATGAAGACGATTATACACTTCTAACAAATCTCAAGTCGTTGAATCTTGTGCCCGATTTCATCACAATTGATATTGCGCATGGTCACGCTATCAAAATGGAAACTATGCTACGTTGGATTCGTCGTGAATTTATGGATAATCGGCCATTTCTCATTGCGGGCAATGTCTCAACGCCTGACGCAGTACGTGACTTAGAATCGTGGGGAGCGGATGCGATTAAAGTTGGTATTGGACCCGGTTCTGCGTGTACAACCTACGTTGCGACTGGATTTGGAAGCCGCAATCTACAAGCGTCTGTCATTCAAGCGTGTGCGGCCGCACGAACCTTGCCAACAACACGTATTATTGCGGATGGTGGTATCAAGGAACCCGGTGATATTGCAAAGTCTCTCGTTCTTGGTGCGTCTATGGTTATGATTGGCGGTTTCTTTTCGGGGTGTACAGACTCGCCTGGAAAGACAATTCTTGGCACGGACGGTCATATGTACAAAGAATTCTGGGGAAGTGCGTCGGCTTCTACGAAAGGCAAGACCAATCGCATTGAGGGAGTAAAAACTCTAACCCGTTCCAAACAGAAAACACTTTTGGAGGAAATGAATGGTTTGGAGGAATGTCTTCAGAGTGCGATTTCGTACGGTGGAGGCCACGACCTATCGTGTTTTGACGCTGTGGAATTTATTTAGAGACATAGACTAGGGATGGCTGGTAAGACACGGAAGGCACGCCGTATTGAACACCATCATATGTTGCTGCGACTTGAAACAAAACTATGCCCGCACAAAGCGGATGAACCTCGTATTCGGTCTATGCTTCAAACAATTGTTCATGATCTGAATATGCACGCACTCGATGTTCCGCGTACGTATTACGTAGACTCTCCTGCTGCGGAATCCGGACTCACTGCGTTTATTCCGATAGAAACAAGTCATATTGCGTTCCATTTTTGGAATCATCCTGAAGCAGGTCTACTTCATCATCCAGAGAGCCGCAGTTTACTTCAATTTGATGTCTACACCTGCGGTCGTCTTACACGGAAACACATTGCATCTGTACTAGGCCATTTGTCTTGCTTTGAACCGACACATGCGAATGTGGACGTCATCAATCGTAAGAAAAATCTTCACCTTGATATCACTAGTCGGTGGGATTTAGATATGAAGACATCGTGGACTACGTGGATTAAAACAATGAATTAATTCATCTTTTTGTGTTTGCGTGTCTTTGTCACGCACGACGGAATATGGACACGACCGATGATTGCACATCCAATCCGTTTTCCAGAATGTCCAGTAGTATGGCTATCTTCATGCATTCCTTGGCCATAATCGTCGGGATCCGCATGAACAATGACGGAACGTCCGTACAGTTCCGCAACTGAGATATTGCGTAGGATATGTAACGAATGATGTGTAGGACCACGAATATTTCCAAGATCACCCGTGTGCCGTTCTCCCTTGTGAGACGGAGGACCTCCGTGGATTTGGGGTTTTCCCTTGTGATAGTGGTCACACGCTCCCTGACATCCTTCGCCACGTAAATCGCCGGCACGATGTATATGAAAACCGTGCTCACCAGGAGGTACATGTGTAAAATCAGCGACGACCTTACAATTGCGACCATGTTGTGTAAAGACAACGGTTCCTTCCACACCGTTTATACCTGAAAAAACGGCAACTGCGGCCATATCTATCATGGTCGGATGTATAAAATTAGTGCCTAGCATGCCGGGTTTTTTTGAGCAGATATTATTAAACTTTGATCATTATTACCATCATTTGACCAAAATATTCCATATTTATTCATATCTTCGTCTATGTTGTAGAATGTAATATTGATAAATCCAGATTTTTCTAAAAATGATATAATAGATTTTTTTGAAAAAACTCTCATTTCAAGAGTATTACCTGGACCTCCATGAAAATATAGGTTGTCGAAGATTTCCAATTTATTGTCTATAGTTTTATTATATAAAATATATTTGTTATTTTCATTTTTAATCGTATAATCGTATAAGTTAGGATAATGTTCTATATGTTCATCATGTGAATAAGGAACCGAAAAAATAAGAAATCCGCCATGTTTTAACATTTTATACAAATTATTAAATGCTATTTGAACAGACGGAAACGGGTCTATGTGTTCAAATACATCAGATGAAATTATAAAATCTAAATCTTTGTAGTTGTTCACGTGTTCGTTGTTATAAATATTTAAATAAGGTGATGTATGATAAAAAGTATTTTTATAACTAAATTTATTTTCTAATATACTTGCCCATCCAGAGTCAGACATGCCAATGCCTTTTATACTTTTATTTTGTTCTAAACCATTAAGAATTTTACATTCTCCATAAAATAACTTAGTAAATACATAACAAACAGCTCTAAAACGACTATTAAACCCAAATCGAACACCAGATTCTCTAGTTTTTTCATTATTATTTAACTCAAAAAATTTCCCAGTAATATTACAAATAAAACTCATTTCTATATTATGTAGTTTTATTTTAAAACAGATTAATCTTCTTTCACACCACAATCATCTTTGTTTACCGATGTTGAACAAGGAACGACTGTATTTTGAACAATCGTATTTTTGGGTTCTAAATCATATTCGCCGGATATCAATCGTATAAATTCGTGTTCCAATACATCGAGACGTTCATCGATACTCTTTTGTTTATCAATTGTATCGCATGTAGAGATAAGGCATCGCAGTAGACTGATAGCAACGTGTACTATCGCCAGTGCTGTAAAGATTTGAAAATAAACTTCATACATATCATACGCCATAATTATACCTATTCTAGTGACTAAGTACTATGAAGTCTATCATTTTTTGGTGAAAAAATGACGGATGATACGTATTCTGATATGTATCATCAACATGAACCGAATTGTCTATTCTATTGAAACTCTTGGAGACTATATGGACACTCTGAAGGAGAAATATGCGAAGACTATGTCGCTATTTCAAGTTGCGACGGAATCCTACAAACAGGCGTCATTCGCATTGAAAGTCGCAACCGCCGCCTCTGAAACTGCGGCTGCGGAGTTTATCAAAACCGTCCATGCGTATGAAGATGAGGAGAATCACTGTAAACATATCACAGCTACTTCGGATGAAGCGTCCATTGATAGAGCACATCAGCAACTTTACGCAGCCCGTGAACAGAAGAAGGCTGCTCGTGCGAATCTTTCGGCCGCAAATAAAACGCTTGCGGTGGCGGAAGATTTCATGAATACTGCTAAGTTGGAGTACGAGGATGCAAAAGCTGAGTTTGTAGTCACACAACGGGACTATACTCGTGTGAAAGAGGAATTTGCACAAACGGAGAGTGCGTTTACACATTTTCGGAATGGTACGTGTGAGCAATAAACCTTGTTTGCTAAGCAAGTAAGGTTTATGAAGTCTTTTTATACATGCGATTACCGGCGGCGAGTGAAACGGCCACGTGCATTGCGAGGGCGCTTGCTGTTGCTCGTCTTGTTCTTCCGGGTGAATCTTCCGCGGGCATTGTGTTTGCGGCCTGTCTTGTTTACACTGTTTGCCATTTATATATATAGTAAAAAGATATTAATCTCTAACATAAAATAAATACTTCTAAATCACGCATAAACATATTGTCTTTTCCTCGTAACATTTTATTTTGTATCATACGTAGATCCCGTTCCATATTGGGGGAAACAGGCTGATATTTGACTTTTTTGGGTTTCGGTAAATGAGGAACGAAGGATTGTATATGCGAAAGGATATCATCAGGCAAATAGTTCGCAATTTCAGGAGGCAATTGCGGTTTCATTCTCCTACTTATGCGTCATATTTATTGTAGGGACGAAAATGACTTGAACTAACAAAATTGACAATTCTAGTATACATATGGTTTATTGAGTACTACAACCATGCCATTTTATTCCATTGAAATCCCTACTCCTAACATTCCGTCTACGCATCTCAATTCGCTTGCTCAGATTCGTACGCCGACCGAGTACATTGAAGTGTTCTGGTGGCCTGAGAAGCGTAAGCCGGTCTTCTGTATTGGCGGGCAGTGGTATATTCAACCCGATGCGAATATCCGTGCGTCGATTGCGTCACTTATGGGTTGGGAGGAACGTGCTATTCAATTCCGTGAGCTGTTTCTCTTTGAGCGAGCATCATACCATCACGGGCATGCGGCGTCGGCGGCCGACGAGCGTAACTTTCTAGAGTGCGATTGGTCGGATTATGCGGTGGATCTCATGGCGTTCCAGGTCAATATTGTCAATGGACGGCGGCAGTCGGTTGTCTATGAGTAAACGGGCGGTGTGAAAAATTGAAACGCTAGAAATCTATTTTTGCGTTGGTTGTTGCGATGTATCTGCGAAATATGACTACCTTTTCTAACGAATCAATTCATGAATTTACAACTTCCTTTTCCACTACGTTGATTGTATTCCTTGGTGCGTTCTTTCTGATCGCCAACCATTATTACAGATGGGTGGACTCTGTAGCAGAAATGGTGGAACGGTTTATAGGCTTACCGCCAATCGTGGAGCCGATGGATACGAAGATACTTTCGCATGAGCCGATGTGGTCGGCTGTATGTAGCAAGAGTGGGCACATCTATGTGCCTGTATAGGATTATACATGTCTCCATTACATTAATGTAGACATTCATAGAAATTATAAACATTCAACGTTTCATACACATTTTTTGTATCTTTGTATCGTAAAAATAAAAAAATAACCAAAAATTTGTATGAGAAAGTCGCATGTTTAGTTGCTGTACGCAAGGCCACCCATGCCCGACATGATGCGGAGCACGTTGTAGTTCACGGCGTACACACGGACCTGCGAGCTGAGGCCGGACGCACCAACCGAGTTGTTGCTGAGCGTGAGCAGGAGCGTGGCGTTATCAATGCGCGAGAAGTTGCACGTGCCGCTGGGCTGGTGCTCCTCGGGCTTGAGCGCAAACGAGTACACGTTGATGCCGACCGCGGGGATGTTCGTGTGGTGCTGGTAAGGCTGCACCAAGTTGAAGTAGTTGCCCTCACGCTCCGTGAAGCGGTCGTGGCCGTTGAGCTGAACCTTGGCCGTGACGACGGGGTTGTGGCCGGCCATGCCCTCAACACGGGTGACCGAGTAGCCCGACTCGAGCACCGAGCGATCCCACCAGTCCGAGTAGTTGAAGGGCTGCTGGCCCTTCCAGGGGCCAACGACCGTGCTGTCGCAGCTGACATACGAGTCACGCTGGACAACCCAGACAAGCTCCTTCGTGGGGTGGTTGAAGTTGAGCTTGATCTTGTTGGCCGAGCTGGTCACGGACTCGCCGCCCGTGAACTGGAGCTGCTCGATCAGGTACTCGTGCGAGACCTGGGCGAAGCGGCGGCGCTCATCCGTGTCGAGGTAGATGTAGTCGACGTACAGCGACGCGGACACGAGGCCCGACGACGCAACGCGGCTGACGACCGACTGGGACGCCGTGCTGTCCCAGCAGAGGTTGGCCAGCTGCTGGAACTCCAGCCAGACCTTGACCTCGTGGTACTGGAGCGCAATGAGCGGCAGCGCCAGGCCAGGGTTGCGGCAGAACCAGAACTGGAGGGGGATGTACAGCGTGTACTCCGGCGCGCACTTGCGAACCTCGCTGGACGCATTGGGCTCGCCCGAGCCGCACGCATTGTCGCAGCCCTCACCGCCCTGGACGAGCAGGTTGACGAGCTCCGGCACGTTGCCAACCATCTCCGCGTAGCCGGCCTGCTTGCCCGCCTCCTGCGTGAGCTCATTCCAGATCTGGAGCCAGTCACCGTAGTGCTTGTCGATCTGCTGGCCACCGATCTCAATGTACACATTGTTGATCAGGTTGTGGCCAACCCAGTTGAGCCAGCGGAACTGCGCGCCCGAGCCGTCGCCCGACGCCAGGAGAACCTGGGGGAGCGTCGCCTGGAGGTAGACACGGTGGATCAGATCGCCGTTGCGGCTGATCGTGCACTGCACCTTCTTGCCGAAGTTCGCCGAGCCGTTGAACGTCTGCTCAATCGACTCCATGGCGAAGTTCGTGTGGCGACGGTAGACTACCTTGAAGAAGGTAATCTGCGGGTTGCCCGTAAGGTAAATATCCTGTGCACCATATGCGACAAGTTGCATTAAACCACCAGAGCCCATTGTTTATATCCTGACCTAAGAAAAAAATTTCGGCAAACTCCGGGAAGTTTTCCTTGCGTAAAAAATTTCTCTAGGTGCTATTTAAACGATCTTTTTGGCTGTTATATAGCATAAGTATAATGTCTGACGAACTTTTATCATTGGATAACCTTCTACAGATAAATCCGGTACCTGAGAATATCTCTGGAAAGGGAAAAAAGTCATCCGAATCAGCAAAGACGTTAGAATCCTATCATAGTTTGAAAATTTCTAAATTGCGAGAGGATAAATTGAATATCCCTCAACTACGAAAAGAGCTCGAGGAGAAAAAACGTAAGTTACAAACTATCGAGAAAGAGTTTATGAGTCCAAGTTTTATCACCAATGCGAACGACGTAGTCATTCTGACAAGCCGCCAAGCCCTCGAAAATGAGATCCGCCAACTGGAAAAGACACTTGAAATGATAAACAATGGTTCCGCGGAAGCTGATTACTTCTTACGTGTTGGTGATATCCTCTTCTCCTATTCGGATGCGCAAGACCGCATTGCGTCTGGTGAAAAGCCGAATGAACGTACAGGACGTAAGGAACGTATACCTGTAAATAGCGTATACTCGTATTTTACAACGGATAATGGGAGTACGGTAGAAGCAAGCCCCGTTGAACAGAAATCAAAGAAAGCATCTGATATTACAAACGATATTGGGTTCAAGCGTGATAAGGCATTGGAGTCCTATTTGACGGCTCTCAACCCTGATTCCATACAACACGAGAACAGTGTTGCGTCAAGTATGCGTGAAGATTATGGGTCGTGTCCTGTTTGTGAAACCGAGATGTTTCTCAACGAGACCTTTTTGGATTGCCCAGGATGCGGATACCGTGATTGTATTCTGGTAGATTCTGAAAAGCCTTCCTACAAAGATCCGCCCCGTGAGATGTCTTACTACGCCTATAAGAAGATTAACCATTTGAATGAGTGGCTCGCTCAGTTTCAAGCGAAGGAAACTACCGAAATTTCCCCCGCTGTGCTTGACCAAATTCGTACCGAACTTCGCAAGGAACGTATCACAGATATGAGTAAATTGAAACCGTCAAAACTAAAGGAAGTGATAAAAAAACTCAAACTGAATCGTTGCTACGACCATGTTGCGCATATTCTGAACCGTCTCAACGGAATCTCCGCACCCGTTTTATCACGTGAAGTCGAGGAGAAGTTACGCTTCATGTTTAAAGAAATACAATTTAGTTTCGTAAAACATTGCCCGAAAAAGCGGTCTAATTTTTTGTCCTACTCCTTTGTTCTTTACAAGTTCTGCGAATTGCTGGAATTAGACGATTATTTACCGTGCTTTCCATTGCTCAAGAGTCGTGAGAAACTCTACATGCAGGATAAGATTTGGCAGAAAATCTGCGAGGATATGGGATGGGAGTTTATACGAACAGTATAAGGTATCTATTTCAAATGTTCATGGGTCTAGACCAAATATAAAGTTTTTTATTTATAAAACTTTATATTTTCCTTTATAATTAGAGATGACCTCCTACAATCGCGATTATTGGATGGCCTTCACGGCTCATCAAAAGGCCTCCGTTGGCGATATCAAGTTCTCGGCTGTAAATTATGACCATTTGGGCTGGATTTTATGTAATGGTGCTTTGTTGAATGTTTCCGATTTTGAATTTTTGTTTAATATGATTGGATATTCCTTTGGTGGATCTGGTACCCAATTCAGGCTCCCGAATCCGGCGGGTCGTGTGCCAGGTGTGATTGGAACGGGTTATGACGACAATGTACCAACATCGACTATGACGACTTATTTAGGTCAATCGCTTGGTGAATATCAACATAGGCTGACAATTCCCGAAATGCCGAGCCACAATCATGGTGTGGATCCATCGATTTCATCGATTGCGGCGAACAACTCTACATCGATTGTGAGTATAACAATCAATGATCCGACGCACACGCATTCATACACCACAGTTGGAAATACACCTACGTACACCGCATCTCCAGGCAATATGAGTGGCAATGGCACGGGTGCTACAACTGGTGCTAGTGCGACGGGTGTTACGCTCAACAATGGTACCCACGCCCACACGCTCAATCCGTCCGGCGAGGATAAGTTTCACAACAATGTTCAACCTACTTTGTTCATAGGTAATATGTTTATTTATACCGGTCTTCCCCGTTATGGTGCGTCGGTCTATCAGACGGGCAAAAACCTATGGTAAGGAGCGGAACCCGTTAGGGCGTAAACTTCTTATCCGCATATTTTGCCTTCGCAATCTTATAACGCATATATTCATCGTAAGAGGAAAAACGAATGTTGTCTTTTCCTTCGTTATCACGAATTAATACCGATTCATAACGAGACGCTGTTTTTGAACTCGCCTCGCTATGTTGTAAAGGTCGTGAACATTGGAGTCCATGAAACAAACGCCCAGTAGTCAATTGTAGAATCCTATCCGTTGGTAAATTGAGTCCAATGAGGCAAATCTTGACCGAATATAGTTTTGGATAGAGCAGTCCTTCCCAATCAATATACTCTTTGCGTTGAGCGTATCTATATTTAGTCAGGGATGCTGGAAATTCGTTCGACTCTGACATCGAAATAAGTAAAAAATTAGGTACAGGTAATCCAGTATGAATACGAATTCCCGCTAATATGCTCTGTTTATGAAGAATCGGTAATTCTTTCGGATTGAACGGAATGTCCGCAAGAATCGGCCGTGGTGATACAATACAGCAGGGTCCATAAATCGTAGACCATTCAATCGTTCCATGTGTTGGCTCGCCTTGCCATGCTCCTATACGAACATACCAGTTCCCTGTGCCTATATCCAAAGCAATTGATGATACATTCGGTATGACGAAGTGCCGGCATGTATCTGTAAATTCACTATTGTGTGCAACACAGACACTTAATGCGTGTACCTCTGCGTAGACACCCCAATGAATCTCCAGCTTACGGTCGGGTGTCATTGTACATCGTATGTTTTGTATGGACATTTGCGGCTGGGTGTGAAAATAATTCTACACATACGACGCATACTCCGATTCCAACCAGTGTATCTGATTTTGTACATTTCCGTCTGTATTTGTCAGCATCGTTCCAATATATGATAAAATGTCGTCGCATAATTCTGTAGACAAATGAGTTTTCATATATGTCAATGCTTCTAACATCCTCTCCACTTCATCTTTCCGTGCGTGATATTGATTGACAGCATCTATATTCATAGTCTGATTGAGCAAGGCCTCGAATTGAGGCGTGTATGGATTGTATTTATGATAAAATCGCAACAAGCTCTCGGGCAATTTTGGAAGTCGTGACAATCGATTGCCTGTACAGTTCAGCGAATTGAGTGTTGGAGGTAATGTGGGCAGTACTGCGACTTTATTGTAAGAGACACAGAGTGTAATCATACATTTGGGTAAGGCTGGAAGTGACGATAATTGATTTTTTCCACAATACAGCGTTTTTAGAGTAGTTGGTAATTCCGGTAAACTCTCGATATCATTGTTAGAACATTGTAAACATTCAAGATTGCTCGGCAAGAACGGCAATTCTGACAATAAATTCGTTCCGCAATTGAGTTTCATTAATGACACGGGCAGTACAGGTAGGGTCAACAATGTATTAGAAAAACAGTTTATATCACGGATATTTGGCGGTAATTCTGGTAAGGCTGTAAGCACATTGCCACTACAATACAATGTTGTAAGTGATGCGGGTAGAGGGGGCAATTCAATCAATCGATTGTTATCACATTGTAGTTCGACGAGTGTGTTGGGCAAATCAGGTAACACCGTGAGTTCATTCCGCTCGCAGTGAAGTTTACGTAGACCAGCGGGAAGTTTTGGAAGTGTTTTCAGATGATTTCCGTATATAAAGACTTGTTCTGCTGTATCCGGAATCTCTAACAATTCAGTTATCGCTTGATTTGTGACAGAGAATATCTTGGACATTGGTCTAAACCGTTTGTAGAGTGTATTCTTAAAATGACGCATGTTGTTCATCTAGGATTTGATATGGGCATACGCAATCTTGCGTACTGCTTGCTTGAATTGCCAGTCGGCGATCTGAGTGGGTGCCGTGTTCTCGCCTGGAATAATATTGATTTGCTGGAAGGAGGTGGAGATTCACAAGATGCGAAACGATGCTGTGCGTGTCCATCTCCTGCGAAATGGCTGGCTTCGGCGGACAATACAAAATGGTGTCAAGCCTGTGCGACAGGTGTACGTCGCCGTCGCACAGCAACTCTGCGTCCGACGCTACCTGTACTCCCACCGAATTCTACATCGGTGACGGCAATGCGAGCACTGCTTGTCGCCCGTGGAATAGAAGTACATGGAAAAAAGAAACCTGAACTTCTAACAATTGTTGCGTCTCATTACTTGATGCCGTGGAAACCGGCGAAGACGATGCATACGGCGATGACGGTGATACGACGAGCAATGAATACGTGGCTGACCACTCTATTACCGACCTTTGCGAAGGCGTCGGTGATTCGCTTAGAGAACCAACCGGTGATGACGAACCCTACGATGAAGTCGGTACAGATAATTCTGTTTACCTTGTTGGGACATCGCTTGGAGACGGAATATGGTTGGACGGGAATTATTGACTTTGTTCATGCGGGAACGAAATCACGAGGTGTTGTTGCGGATTTGAGTGGTGCGACGGCGTATACGCAGCGTAAAAAAACCGCAGAGGCGGATGTGGACGCCATACTTGAACGGCTTGGAGATACAACATGGTTGACGTATTTCCGTTCACGAACTAAAAAGAGTGATTTGGCAGATGCATTTTTGATGGCTTATCGGCGTTGAGCGGCCTTGGCCAGAATGGCCTCCTTCGTCCGCACATGCTTGGAGGAATACCGGCCAGCCTTATCCTTGGCCTTATCCGACTTCTTACGCCGCTCGTAGTTGTCCATCGTGAAGGAAAGAAAGGAGAAAAGATGTTTATGAAAAGATGAAGAGAGATCCCGACACGCTATCTGTCTTCATCCAGTCTTTCAATTTTTTCTTATATCTCCTGCGTTCTCCATCTTAAAACGGACTCATCTTATTAACAAGATAGACGATGTCCGCACCTACGATACGTATTTCCGAACCGCCGACCTTTCCGGAGATTTCGGCTGTGCGTGATACAGGCACAATACTTGATATTACGGACATGAATGCCTTTGATCTGGGAATGCTCGGCAACCGCGCGAAAATGGCGTCTACACCTCCCCGAGCAACCACATCTCCTATGCCTGAACTCAAACAGGTCAACGATATTGAATTTGTGAGCCTCGAAGATACGAATGTCACCTTTGATGTACGTCCTCCCAATACAAACGGCGATACGATTCGTATTATCCGTGATAACGCTACATTGCCTCCCAGCAATCCGATTGAGCCAGTCTTTCAACTGAATCCTCCTCCTGTTGCTCCTGCTCCTGCTCCTTTACAAGCAACACCCGTCGCACAAAGTGTGACCGCACCAGCTACAAAGTCATGGTTCTCTAGTATTACGGGTTCTGCGACGGAGACGACGACTGCTCCGGCGGCTCCAGCCGCAACTGGATTTCGCAGTTGGTTCAGTTCTGCTCCTGCGGAGGAGCCCAAAGCACTTCCGCAGACAACGTACCTCACGCCTGAACAGGAACACGTAAAAAAGACGGAGGGTCTCACTATGCTGGAACGCATGGATCGCAAGGGTATTGCGGGAACCAAGATGACGATGATGAATTCACTGGCGGAGATTGAGTCCGAGGTTGCTCGACGCAAGGACTCTAAAGGCCTTGAAGCATCCATTCGCTTCCAACGCTCTATGCTTACAACTGTAACGAGCGGTATGGAGTTCCTCAACAGCCGGTATGACCCGTTTGGTGTACATCTGGAGGGCTGGTCGGAGCAGGTCAACGAGAACATCGAGGATTACGATGAGATCTTTGAGGAGCTCTACGATAAGTACAAGGACAAGAGCAAGGTTGCTCCTGAGGTTCGTCTTATCATGTCGCTCGGTCTCTCGGCCGGTATGTGCCACATTACGAACACCATGTTCAAGTCCCGTATGCCTGGTATGGACGATATTCTTCGCAACAATCCGGATCTCGCACGCCAGTTTGCGAAGGCGGCGGCGGCGGAATCGGTGGGTCCTGGCTTTGCGAACTTTGTAAGCATGGGTATGGGCGGCGGTCGCAGTGGAAATGCGGAATCTCGCCCACGAAATGAGGAGGAGCGTGCTCCAGAACCCATGGGTGGTGATGACCTACGTGGATCCATGGGAGGATTTGAGCCGTCGCTCGGTATGGCTCCTCCCGCACCGGTCACTGCGCGCCGTGAAATGCGTGGCCCCACGGGCGTCGATGATATTCTCCGCACGCTCAATGCGGTCGGAGAGGCACCGCAACGCAATGTTCCGGCGACCTCGGGTGTTGATGCGGAAGACCTCGGTAGTGTAGCAAGCGGTTACACGACTGAGACGATGCGACGGAATGGTGTGAGCCGCCGCCGTAAGGGAACGACGACTCAGCCGACGGGCGGAACCTTGACGCTCAACGTGTAATGGAAAGCGATTGTTTATAAATTCAGACAATAATCATAGTCTAAATTTATATAGTATATAATGCGATTACTTTGTTTGTTGCGATAAGGCTTTGACATTCGCCTCATATGTCTGTTTTCCTCTTTCTGTATCATGTCCGCACCAACTCGGTATCATACAGTACGGGCTTTTCTCGTTTGCAGCAACCCAAATAATGAAGAAAAATATAAGGGAGACCCAAAATGCCGCAGCGACATTGCGTGTTGCGATGAAAATAACTGTAAAGAAAATGGCCGGACGCACCCATGGAGCCTGTAAGAACTCTTCTTGTTTTTTCGTTAATTCTAACGCAAGAAAACGACCTCCTAAATTGAGTAGTAGCATAAGTGAACCAATAATGAATGGATTTGTATTGATGTACATAAGTGCCGTACTCACCGGATCCATCGTGCCGCCGGTTGCGGGTGGAGGCATACCTAGAGATAACATGCCTGGGGGTGGCATACCGTACGACGGTAATCCTGGTGGTGTTGACGTTACCGCTGTCGGTGCGAGCGACGATACCGGAGTTAGAATACTCGCAACACCACCTTTTTTATACTCTTTCCGCATTCTTATTATGGTCAAACAAAGAAAACGAGAGTAAGTGGACATCCGCAATCCAGAAAAACACTACCAATAACGCAAGCGCACCAATGGTTGGATTAAACGTGGACAGATAGGTTACGGCCATTCCAGCGATAAATCGGGCGAACGGATTCAAAGCCAGTTCATGTGTACCAAATGAATAATGTTTATCAAAATCCAATGAGAAAAACAACAGTAGGGCAATTAGACCTACAGAGATAGATGTATTGATATCCATCCGGGTACCTTCTTATCTTATCATGTTGTTTTTGAAGGGGAACAGTCTATTTATTACGTTGTTCCTGACGACGTGCCGGATTGTGCGGATAATCCTGATACAGGATAGGTCGATACGTCTTTTTCCTGAATTCCTAACGGTTTCTCCTTGAGTGCTTTTTCGACGAACCATCGCTTGGAATTCGTCACCCAGTCGACTGTACTCGCCGCATTGAGAAATCCCTCTTTTGAGGAGAGTTGTGCTGACCATATTGCAAGAAGGAAGAAACAGAGAGCGAATGCGAGAGGAATGTACTGGAAATGTAAGGCCGCCATAGCCATAAGTGTCACTGTAAAGAATCCGGATGGTTGAATGACATAGCCACGAAGTGTGGCGGGAATTCGGCCGGCTACGGCTCCCAAAAACACCAGAAGAATCGTCGCAATCCAATGCGACTCAATCGGGGGATACCAGTTCGGTTTGAATGGTAGGGAACCGCCGGGAACGGGGGGATACGGGTTCATGCTACTTGTAATGGGCTTCTATAGTTATCCATAAGATTACGAGTTTCCAGATTGGGGCGTAGCGGAAGATTATCTCCGTAAAATCGCTGTCCAAAATCCATTACAAACTTAATCCCGTTAGGCAAATTACCACTTATGTATCTTAATAGGGTCATATGTGCCTTGATGGCCTCGTCATCTGTTGGCACTGTCGGTTTAGTACTGAGTATAGTATCGAGAGCATCTAATTTCGCTTTATCCATATCGACAAACGCCTCACGAATAACAGGATTTGTGCCCTTCCATCGGTCGTACCAAAAATAGAGTGTTGCGACAGTCACCATAGTAGCAAGTCCAATAGATATTAATTGCTCGGCACGCATTCCTTACTTATATCGTATAAATCTGGTCTTCGCCTAGAAACGGTTTTGAAAAGATGTCTAAGATTAGGGGAGCAATGTGCTCAATTGAAGAAGCGTATCAGACATTTTCAGAATCCCGGAACGATGATTCTGACATACCTACGCAAACCGCATTGTTTGGATCGCCTGAAACGGAACGCCGACGTAAAAAGAAGAAACGAGGCGTATTACCGCCACCGGAGCCGCAAGTTGTTGAACCGGATCGTCCCGCTCATCGCCAGCTTCCGCCCGCCGAATTGCTTGGAGGTTCTCCGACAGAAAACAAGGAAACAACATCCTTTTCGGAAATGCTCAATGCTCTTGAAACCGATACATATTTCCCACATCCAACCATTGAAAACCAGGACAAAGATTTGTATACATTACAGCCTGATTGGGCAACCGCCTTTAACGATAATTCGGCTCCCGCATGGATTAAGGAGCGTATGCCACAACGCCAAACGGAAGTTCCTCTTATTCCGTCGCCATGGCTTGACGGAGCCTCCACGCTATGGCAAAAAGTAGAACAGCGGAACTACAACCAGGCCGATTTAGAAGGAGCCAAAGAAGCGGCAGATAGTCGCTTAGATGCGATTCAGAAGAAACTCGATCGTATGTTTGAAAAACTCGATACCATGGAAGTCTCTCGTGGGGAATCCAATCATTTGGAAATCATCTTGTTTGTACTCGGTGGTATCTTTTTGATACTTCTGCTTGATTTGCTTGTGAAACAAGGCACACAGGCGACGATGATGATTGCGGCGGCGGGAGGAAGTTTCCTTAAAAAGACCAGGGGGATGCGATATAATTAATTATACAAATGATACATGAGAGGACGGTAATTGCCCCGGCAATCGTGCTGTCTGTGGCTGTTCCAATACTCCATACATTGTATTTGTGATTGTGGGGTTTGTTGTGCGTGGAACCATATCAGGTGTAGGTTTGAATTCCACCGTCTTTTTAATGGGCGTTTGACGTTTAACAATATCAGTGTTTGTTTTTCTGATTGCGGGAGGCGGTGGCGTATAACTGGACATTAATGTTGGAGCCGGCGACGTTAAAACATTCGTACGTGCTGCATTCAGAACTTGACTCCAAGGACTATCTAGCCGGCGGTAACGTTCATCGTGTGAACGCCATGTAATAAACAGTAAATTCGGATGTGTGTATTCTACGGTATATCCAATATTTCGTAGATTCCAGACTAAATACAAGATAGCATCGCCAATATCAAATCGTGGTGTACCAGGTATAAACTCTGGTACAATGTACCATAATGCTTTCTCATTACCGGGTATCCGGGCAATTGATTTAATCTTATTGTAAATCTGTTGTAATACACTATTGTAAATACGGATTCGTGTTGCGTCTCGTTTTGCCTCTTCGGTATAGAGACTTGATGGATTGAGTACGGGTGGTGCGAGGGAATTTGCCATACCTTAGTTGTCAGTGCGGATATATTTTTCTATGTGTTCCGAAAGCCAAGATAAGACTACGGCGATGCTTATGAGACCTACACGCTTGGTGTTTTCCGGTGGTGGAACACGGTGCTTAACCTTTGTACAAACGTTGGTTGATTTTCAGAAAGTGGGGGTATTAAGTGGTGTGAATGAATATTGGGGAACGAGTGCGGGAGCGTTACTCGCAGCTCTTCTCGCAATAACAAAATCGCCACAGCGTGTGAAAGAACTTATGTTCCAAACAGATTATACGCAGTTTCGGAATGTCGATGTGTCTAACATATTGACCATTACGAATACATGGGGATTGGACGATGGTCGTTCGCTTGTCACAGAAGTGGAACGTATATTTGAATCGATTGAAACGGGAGCGTCTAAACGACGCTTAAGCGATGTATCGGGACTGAACATTATCGTATCAGATTTACATAGTCACGAAACGGTTGTCTGTAATGGAGCGACGTATCCTGATTTACGCATTGTAGATGCTATACGGGCTTCCATGAGTTTACCGATTCTGTTTACACCATATCGGCATACAAATGGGCATTTGTGGGTGGACGGAGCTATTAAGGCGAATTTTCCGTGGCATTTGTTGCCGGATGATGCGGCACGTTCTACGGCTCTTGGATTCGCCTTTGAGAAGAGTTGGCACCACGGTCCCAAAAATTTTAGTGAATATTTGTTTTCTATGATCCATTTTGATGAACCGAAGAAAATCGAACAATTGAAGAACACGTGGAAAAATAATATTTTATGGTTTCCTTCACCACCGTTTCCGTCGTGGTTTGTACGCTTTAAGGAAGATGATTTTATACTTGTGACGGGTATCGGTGCGGCGGTCGCACGGGATGCTCTTGCGAAATGGTCTACGCCAGGTTCTCGTTTAAGAACGCACGGAATCCCTTCGCTGTCCGTGCGCCCGAGTACTCTTGAACCAGTTCGCCTTGGGGGCCGTACAGGTGAATCGTCGGATATCCTGAAATCTTCTTCCCGCGAACCGCATCTGGATTCTTCTCCGCCTCAATCGCCGCACACTGAACGGTCTTCCCGCCGATGGTCTGTGTAGCACCGAGTTTTTCGAATTCGGGTTTGGCGTGATGGCAGTGAGGGCACCAATCCACATAGTACATTGTGAACTTGTAAGGATTGCTGGTAACATAAGACGCATCCTGGCCGCCGTTCTCGAATCCCTCGGGGGCGGAGCGGCGAGCACGAGCCCAGACAAAAATGAGGACAAGTCCGACAGCCACCAATACGTAGGGAAGAACAGTCATACACTGTTGTTTAAAGTTGGCCATCTATTTAATAGTAGACGAGAAAAATGTTGAGCCGAGGTGGTAAATTAATACGCTGGTTAGTGAAGGCGGAGGGTGACGCAACCTGGACGGATACGGATGTGTCACGTGCGGGAACGCTCGAAGCCCGTTGGAAGATGATGGGAGTTTCAGAGGAGGAGCGACGACGCTTGATACCGTGTGCGGTATGGATAGCACGGTTTCCGGGACTGGTTTATCCTGAGGAGATTATGAAGCGGGTTGAAGAATTATCTGCGTGCTGATTGAAATGCTTCAACTGCTGTTATAAAACCTTCGATATCTTTTGACCAGATATCAAACCGTAGAATATCTTCTTCTGGTAATTCCCAAAATTTTGTATCTTCAAGACGCTTTATAATATCATTTTTGAAACGATATTTTATGACAGATGCTGGATTACCTCCTACAATGGCGTAGGGAGGTACATCTCGGGTTACTACAGAACCTGCTGCTACAACTGAACCGTTAGCTATTTTTACGTTGTCCATAATTGTAACGTTTGCTCCAATCCATACATCGTGCCCTATTTCTATATCCCCGCGTACATAGGAACTAGGATTCCCTTGTTTATGTTCAAACAGATTGCGATCACTGCGAATAAGACCAATCGGAAATGTAGACACGCAATCCATAACGTGATTTGACATAACAAATGTACAATTCTGTCCAATAGATGTAAAATTTCCTACTTTTACAAATGCTGGTGACCCGTCTGATTTCCTTGAATCATAATTGAGAATATGATGAGGGGGCATAATATATGTGCGATGACCTTTTGTTAAACTCATTCTAGTTTATTATAATGTTTATAAATACAATTATATTCGAGATCTATATTGAAAATATCACGTTCTCTTTCATGAACATGTGATTTGTTTCTTATAAATATAACATTACCAATCTTATCTTTATCAATATCATATTTGGCATGATAATATGATAAAAATATAGGTTTAATATTTTTTTCTTTGAAAAAAATACCTATAGATAAATCATCTACAACATTTGTATTTAATTTATACTTTTCACTTACAAGTGATACTACAGATTCTCTTGATAATACAATATCACATCCTTCAGCAAATAATAATCCATCGTGAGTGTGATCTATAATACCGGCTTCCGGATGTAGCCAATATAATTCCAATACTTTACCCCCATATTTAAAATCACTATTATACGCTAATATTTCTTTATTAAACTTTTCTATATCTATAACTGTAGATATATTTGAACGAATAAGATAATCAAACTTAAATAATTTTAAACATATCTCCATTGCTCGTATAGTCTTATCAAGCAAACCTGGCATAAAACTCTCAGTCCCTTTAATTTCTAACAGCTTCGTTTTGTCATTGTAATTATAATCTGATGATAAGTCTGGATTGTATAAAACAAATATACTTCCATTGTTAAACTTCATGTGAATATCATACATAGCATCGTATTCGGGGGAATGGTTAAATATGCGTAAAATTAAAATGTTCATCATATATATAATATACATTTTAATTTATTTGACTAGATTGTAACACTTCTATTTTAATTTATATTCGGATCCTATAGATATAGATGTATTCGATACAAATTATTGTAATATATTGTTCAGAAGAACGCAGAAATTTTCAAGAAAAAATGTTTACGGAACTAAAGTTATCCTATCCAGTACATTTTTTTAGAGGACATACTCCTGATATGTCGCACGATTATATGAATGATAGAGATGTATTACGCCCGGAAAAAGACACAGAATTATGTTGCACACGCAGTCACGCGAGTGCAATAAAATATTTTGTAGATAACTATAAAGATAAAGATTACTTGTTAGTTATAGAAGATGATGTGACATTATTATCGGAAAATTTTACAGAGAAATTAGAAGAGGTTATTGAAATTTGGAAGAAGCACGAAACAGAGATTGATTATGTAAGTGTAGGATATTTACCGAATACACAACCGCATAAATCAGATAATCAAGATGGTGTGTTGAAGTGGAATATGACAAATTGTTCAGTTTGGGGAGCACAGGCATATATAATGCCCAATAAAATAGCTGTTTCTATGTCAAAATTATTATTTCAACCTACATCAAATGATTTAAGACAATCCGTAAAAACCCATATATCGTGTATTAACAATGGTAGAGGATATGTTGATAATTATTTGCGATTACAAATAGATGCTATAATGCCAATGTGTTTTCGTCAAGGTATTGTATGGCCATTAATGGGTATAGAAATGCCTTTCAATAGTTTAATACGACTCGATAATCGGTCTCATTTTAATATATGGAATGCTGTATATTTAGATTCAAAGACAATAAACCCAGAATTATATTATAGTAAGCCAACATGGTATACAAACTAGAGTTTCTTATCCAACACTAACATGTATTTGACGATGCTATAGTGTCATTCAATCGTTTGGATAGTGATGGATTTTTAGCACAAAACGCACCACCTCCACGTTTATATTGGGTTGTCATACGATTTATATCAGAAACACAAACATAGGATGTACCGACAGCCCATTTGCTATGATCCTGTGTTTCTTTATATGTATCATTGAATGGTAAGTCTAATGTAAGTATATCATTGACATGATAATTTCCAGAACAGCTGGGACCCGCTGCTGAACCACGTATCCATGTTTCAGCAAACAGTGATTCTTTTATTGTTGAGGCAATACATTGTGAATATAATTCATTATTCCATTGCGTGCTTTTGGAGAAATACGTGATTGGTAATCCTTGTATTGTCTGAATAGCAGTTGAATTACAGAAGGCTTGTCTCGATACAAACCCGTTTGCTAGATCTTTGAGTGGTTGTGGTGTTGTTTGGCTTATTCGTTTGTCGTATATATTGGGTACAGTAAGACTCATTTGTGTAGCGATGGATGATAATGTGGATAAAGGAAACGAGAAACAAGCTAAGGATTGTCCATAGGTATACGCATTCGTACCTAATCCCTGATAGGTTGGAACTAATCCAGGCCCTTTCGGAAACAATGGAATTGAGTGTGTAAGTATGAATGCGTCTTGATTATTCCACGCCCAAATACCTTTTGTATGTCCTACAGTTGCGTTGTTTGTGTTTCCAATCGGTGGCTCGTCATTAAAGAGTATATATTCGGTATTCGGAAGCCATAACTGTTTTAGCGTTGCTGTCAAAGCACCAGTTGTAGTATCGTTGAGAGAATGTTGCGAAGGTATGAACGATGTATTGGAATCGTAATATACGTAAGATGTTCCTTTGGGTTCTTTAATAGCAAACCATAAATCAACAGGTTGATTCAAATCAGCATCATTTTGACAACGGAATGATGCTGAGTATATACTTGTTAAATATAACAAGAATGTTAAGACTTTCATTCTGGCTTGGGGGTTTATAAAAAACCCCCCGTTTGCGAAAACCGTTTTTGTCGTGTTTTACGTATTGTATTGCGTAATTTAGAGCGTTTCGCACGACATGTTTTCACCTTTGGTGATTTTATAGCACCACAGCCACTACTGAACGCCGATAACTCCGAACATAATCCTTCAAATGATTCTCTTGATACAGTATCTTTGAGTGCTTTACACATAGTCTGTTCTGCGGAATAGAGCCATTCCGTTACCTTAGTGCGACCCTTGGTTAACACGGGAAGTCTGTGAACACTGGATTTCCACGCATTTCGCCACGGGTTGAATGGAAGGACATGCGGAAGAATTGTCCACCACCGTTCCAAATAATGTAGGCGTTCACGATTGGATAAGACATTCCAGCGGTTTTTTAGTTCGGGGGTCTTTAAACTTTGTATAGGTGGTGTGCCGGGCATAGGCGTTGAAGATACTTCTGGACACGGTGTTGTATACGCAACCGAATACAAGAAATCCCATCCCATCATCATACGACTTGTACACGGGGCGTTAAGCCATTTCTTGTATTGTGTTTGTACATCTTCCCACGACGGATCCGGTACTTCTAACAATTTCTGTTCGCGTAATTTGCCATTTACACGATTATGAATACGATAGAGCCAGTGTGCGTAGTCGTCTTGCTTAGCGGGAATAGGATCTACCGCATAGTAATCAGTCAATGACGCACGGCAGAATTTACATGGAAGTACGTAGGGCAGAGTTTCAAAGAAGGTGTGTAAATGGTGGTTTGGTAATGTTTTAGCAGTGAACGCAATTAGGTGAAGTAATCGCCATCCACTCGGCCCCCAGAAGCGGGTATCCATTCTTATATTATTTTAACATTTTAATTATAGATATGTATCAATTTATATTAATAACAATTTCAGAAGAGCGGAGAATTAGAATAGAGGAACAGTTTAAAGAACTCAATATTACGGTTCCTCTTATAGTTTTATCAAACCCCGCAACCCCAGCGAATAGTATAGATTATTTGCCTCAAAATATTGATGTACAAACACAAAAAGTAATGTGTTGTAGCCTAGACCATTATCGTGCGATAGATTTAGCTTCTCACGATGATTCTCCGGCTTTTTCTATTATTATTGAAGATGACGTTGCTTTTCATAAAACAAAGTTTATTAAAGGAATTGAAGAGACTATAAAGAATTGGGATAGAGTTGCTGGTTCTGATAAAATGGTATCCATTGGATGGGTTCCTCGTTCTCATTATAGCAATTACTTACTAGTAAAACCAACCTATGTATTCGAATCAATTGACGGTGTGAAAATTATTAAAGATCGGTTTGTTGTTGGCACACAAGCGTATATTGTAAAACGTGATGATATTAAATCATATATTCCATTGCTTTTACACAATACATTCGCAGATTTGGAAAAAACAGTTAAATCATTAGACTATAACAATCTAAAATCAATATCGTGTGTTGCAGTTGATTGTGTTATAAATAAAGTGTTAGGGCAAGCGATTGTATTTCCGCCATTAGCAATTGAACAAAATGTACAAAGCACTATTTCTCCTAATACAATAGAAAGAAAATATTGGGATATTTTTTATAAGCATGTTGAACATTATATAACAGAATATTGGTCGTTTGCTCCTAAAACACAACTTTTAATGATTGCTATCTTTAAAAACGAATCACATATAATGAAAGAATGGATTGATCATTATATATATCAAGGTGTTGATAAATTTATATTAATTGATAATGGTTCTACAGATAATTATAAAGATGACATTAAACGTTATCTTGACAATGGAATTGTTGAAGTATTTGAACAACCAGAACCTTATAAACAGGTTGAACACTATAATAAGCACTACAATAGAGCAATTCATTATGATTGGGTAATTGTTGTTGATTTTGATGAGTTTGTTTATGCGCGCAAAGGTTATGATACTATTAAAGACTATTTGTTATCACTAGACCACACTATTCATCAAGTCATAATACCTCAAAAAAATTTTGGATCATCGGGTCATATAGAACAACCAAAGAATGTTGTAAAAAATTTTACAAAACGTGCAAAGTATATAGATACCTTTAAAATAGATCCGAAAGTTATAACACGCGGCAATCATCTTTCCGATATTAATATACACTTTTCAAATTTATTCAAAGCCGATACCTATTTAAATATTAGAATTACAGCAGATGGTGTTAAATTCGATAAAACTAATCTATTTGATGTTTACGTATCAGAAGATATATTAGACGCAAGCTTTCTACATCTAAATCATTATATAATACAATCGTACAATTGGTACACAAATGTAAAATGTACAAGGGGTGATGTTGCAAGCACAATTCTTGAAAAGAAAAGAACAGCTGATTATTTTAAAAAACATGATAGATATGATTGCGATGATTGCGAACTGAAAAACATTTCTAATAAATATGATTCGTCGCTAATACAATTATAAGGACTATATGTATAGTTCCACCATAAAACAATGCTGAATATTTATGGTTAAACTACACAATCTAGACCAATCATTACATAATTTTTATAAATTTTATTAGATTGATATTCAATGGACAATAATCCATTAGGTAAAATTAAAAATTTTATTAAATAATCCAATATATAATGGAATCATTACTTATCTACACGACTGTAGGCAAAAGCCACGAGTATCTTAAATGTTTAGATTATTTTTGTGCATCGTTAGTGTTTTCAAACCGTGCGAAAATGAATCTGCTTGTTATCTGTGACACTAGTTTTCAACCTGAAGTTAAAACTATTCTTTCGCAATATGCATTTTTAAACACGTATACATTTCCTATGGCAGATTCGGATACCCCAGAAAAAGCAAGCATGCATAAAACACATATTTTTGATTTTCCCGAAGTGTCAAATTTCCCCTTTGTTCTGTACGTAGATTTAGACTGTATATTTGTAAACAGCCTCTCATTTCTATTTAAAGATAAAATTGAAGACAATAAATTGTATGTATTTGTTGATAGACATAATACAGAGGACAACAATGAAAAATGGTTTTGTTTAGAACGACCTAATAAGCCTGGATTAATTTACTATACTCCAACCCAATGGGATTTTATAACAAAACATAATCAATATCCATTCAATGGTGGATTGTTTCTATTTCGTTCATCTCCTATTATGCGACGCCATTTTGACGCATTAAATAAATTAATCTCAGGATATACAGGCAATTTCTTTTATGAACAATCCTTTATGAATACATATTTCCATCTGAATCTTACATGTGAATATAATAAACTGAATCAAGATAATATTTTAATGTTAATTAATGACAAAGATATAAGTGATTTTAAAATGCATCATAATATTATACATTTTGTAAAAACCAAAAGCGGCTCAAAATATACAGATATGAAGCTGTTCTTTGAACGATTCTATACTTCTAAAACACCTCGTATATCCAAATTCTTTTCATTGGATGGTATTGTGGAATCTATTCTCCCTTCTGCAAAGAAAATTGTATATCTTGGCAACTATGTAGAATCACTTATAACTTTATTATTAAATACTGTTCCTGACAATATAGATATATTAGTTCCGCCCACGCCTCAACTATTAGAACGTTATATATTCTACCCAAATGTATCTATTAAAAACACTGTGAAAATTCATGACGAATATCCCGATTCGTCAATCGATTGTGCTATTATAGATATTCACGACGAAACCTTAGACGATATAATAAAAATTGTTCCTAAAATTAAAAAAGGTGGTCTTCTTATTGTTTCTAATAAGTCATCAAATACAAATATTGACAAAAAATTGTGTTGTTCGCACAATATTTCAATTATAGCAGAAACACGTGACAGACTACATTTTGTACTGTTTGTTGGACTTTTGCCGTAAAAGTTACAACCGCAGCAATAAATAAAATATAGAAATTCTAATTAGATTATGACTAGTTTAATTTCTATGGGTAGTCGGTGTGCTACAGCGACTATCATTAAAAACCTTGGTTTAAAACACGAAAGTTATCCATTCGACTGGATGGTTTCAAAACTACCTACAATTCAGCATTGTATTCAAACCGATTTTGCGGAATTTCTGAACCCGACCAATTATGTTATGTCAACGTGCGATACAACGCAAAAATGCGACAACGAGGTAAAAGTTCTAAATACCGAACAAGTATTAATTAATAAATATTATCAAAAAGATCTTGTTATAAATACAACGTATCATTTCGAATTGGCCATGAACCATAAAAATATATTAAATACGGATGACCGAAACTATTATTATCGCTGTATTGATCGTCTGTATAAACAACTTAATTCAAATGAAAAAAAATTACTGTTACATATTTCCATCATTATAGGCATAAATGAATATAATGCTACACGAGACAGTATTATTAAAGAAATGATAGAATTCAATACATATATATCACAAAATTTTGCGCATACGTTTGGATTATTTTTTGTGCTGGTGAAACACACCTCTGCATCATCTGAGAAAATATACAGTGATGCCACCGTAGATATTTATAAAATCGAAACGAATCCTGATTTTTTAGATGGATGGACACCGTTTGGCGGTGATTCAGACAAAGAAACAGCTATAATCACAAATATTGTTAAGAGTTATTTATAATAGTTTCATAGATTCTCCTAAATCATCAAATTTACAATTCCATTCTGGTTCTCTAAACTTATACTCACTACGAAATGTATTATCACACGCTCCCTTTTCAAGAAGAGTTTTTACAAGTTTATATATGTATGCCTGACCCTTGGCTATCCCCTGTCCTGGCAGATGTAAGAAAAACGCACTCCTCCCATACAGTTCTGCAAACGTAGGGGAATCGTGAGTCTGTTTGGCCAAATCCTGCATTCCACAATTTACACCAAATCCAGATGTATGCGACAATTTCGCACCTGAGTCAAGATGGACTTTATCAGGAAATGTATTTACATAATTTCCTAACGCAAATTGATCGTCTGTATAGTTGTTATCAAGCGACCACTCTAATAAATGTCGAACGGCGTGAACATATCCTATTAAAATACCATTATTTACATATTGTCTTAAGGGGCGTTCTTTAATTTTATAATGATTCCAATATTTATCTAGACTTACACATTGAAATTCTCCAACAAAGTTATCAGGTCTATTCGTTTTACCTTCGCAGAATATTTCCATAGACACAACTATATCTTTACCAAATGATTTGAATCCGTCTATGAATGCGTACGGGGAACGCAGACAAAACACATCTCTTGCGTCAGATAAAACGACAATTTTATTATCATCGAGTGCTTTCAAAGAGTCTAAATATTTTTGTGTACGACCATTCCAGCCTTTCCATTCCTCTCCAACTCCAACAAGTTTATATTCCCACTGATTGTTTTCGAGCGTTTTTATTAAACTTTTTGTATTTTCTGTAGGTGCATTATCGTATGTTATACATATAGGTGTATTAACGGTATTAACTTTTTCTTTTGTCTCTTTAATAATACGCTCTATTTCCGTTGTAACACTCTTTTTAAAGACAACTGAGTTTGTATTTGCTTTTTTTGCCTTTTCTTTCCAACCTACATCCGTCAGAAGATATCGTATTTCATCTATAGCTCGTTCAGTATTATCTTTATGAATAATTAAAATTTTATCTTCATTTATGTATTGATCTATTTTTTTAGATCCGTAATATATGGGTATAGTTTGTGCTCTTATTGGATTTATAACTTTTTCAGTAATATAATAATCACTTACATCATTCTCCATTGCTAAACATAATTTATACTGTTTTTGAAAATCCAATATCTCTTGTGAAGAATAATCGCCATTAACAACATAACCTATATTGTTTTTATACTGACCACCCATATCAATATGTATACCATTCTTAAACAACAGTTCAATAAAATCTAACCTCCAACACGGTCGTTTGGACGTTATTAAACAACATATGCCCTTTGGTGGAATACTATCTAATGACTTATAGTCATATGGTTTACAATATTCGTAAGCAATACACAATGGCAAATATACTATATTGGTCGATGATTCGCAACCAAACACTGCTGTATATCGTTCCATGTGATTCGGAAGAATTATACCACACTCTCCAACGAATAAAAACGTATACTTCCACGATTTATTGAAAAATACGGTTCTTGAAAATAACGATTCTAACAATATGTCAGCATCTGCTATATTGGATACTAACTCGAGTGTTTTATCAAAGACACGGTTTAGAATGTATTCAAATAAGCCATAATGAATACCATTTGTCTTTTCTACAAAGCCGGGATAAAACCCGTTAATATATAATTTCATTTACTATGTAATAAAATTATATTTTTAGGTTAATTGCGATGCATTGGTTCGCCCTTTTAACATTGTGTCAACAATTAACCCTAGGGACGGATAGCTTGTAAATTTATGTATAAAAAATTTAGTAATACTATATTGCTAAAATTACTATATATTACAATGGTATTTTCATTTTATTAGAAATCCCAAAAAGGGGTAGCTCCTCTTTGATTAACTCTAACAAGATGTAAAATCAAAACACTCGTAATTTTTCTGTATATCACTATCAACCTGATTTCCGTGTATGGGAGGTGTTTCAGCATATACTAAATATTTGTTAACATAGTAAATATCCGAAATATTGTGATTGTAAATATGTAGTTTATCGATTGCCCACAATACACCATTTGTCTCTAAATAATGTAAAATGGCGTTCGCACTTGATTTTCTTAATATATATCCATGACAGCCCTCATTATATGTCATCTGTTTTTTTATGAACGTTAAATCATGTAGTTCCTTACTTTCATGCTCAATTGTAAACCCGCCTATAAACAGCATACCCATCTTTTTATCGTCGAACTCCTTACACGCGACTTCAATCTTGTCTTTGAATCCAGGACATAATCGAACATCATCTTCAAATATAATATAATATTCATTTTCTGTATCGTTTACCAACTTTTTCCATATGCTTATATGACTTAGTGCACATGCAATAACGGTTTTCCTATATCCGTGGTCATTGCTACGAAATTGATGTTTTATTTCCGCTGTTGGTTGAAGACTTTTTCCGTCAACTGCTTCAATAAATTCGTATGCTGTTATGGATTCTTTTTTGAAACGTTCTTCAAGTGCTTTCTTACGATCCTCGCGGCGTTTTAAATTTACAATTCGAATTATATTTTTTGAATTAATATCGAACGTTTCACGTATTCGTAATTTAGGTGGGATAGAAATCGTTGATTTGACTGAAGGCTGAATAAAGTTTGAGACTGTATTAAATAATGTAAGTTGTCCAGGAAACCATTTTAATCCAGGAATATGTATGAAAAAGGCTGAACGTCCGCTTAATTCGGCGATAGACGGCGAATCGTAATTTTGAATATCAATGCTCCGCTTACCATCGCCTACACCCGCTAAACATGTATGTATTAGTTTTGCATCTATATCGGCTTTCACGCGGTCTGGGAATGTATTCATATAATCGGCAAGAGCAAGTTGGTCATCCTTATATCCGTTCTCTAACGACCATGTAAGGAACTTGCGTAGTGAAGAGGCCTTTCCACACATTAGTCCAGAGTTGACATATTTACGAATAGGTAATGCTGTAATTCCATGATGCTTCCAGTACGATGTCAGAGGTTGACAATTGCCCATACGCTCTTTGGTGTCTATGAATTTACCATCACAGAGTGGCTCCATGCTTACAATAAAATCCGAATTGAAACTAGAATAGATTGACATAAACTCTTGAGATTTACGTAAACATAATACGTCACGTGAGTCTATTAATAACACTATGTCATCATCATGGCGTGTTTCTAACCATTTTTTATATCCTATAAATTTATTCATAAAGTCTTTCCATATGTCGCCTCTGCCGATACAGTCAAATTCCCAATTGTTATACATAAGAGTACTCAACAAACGTTCTGTAAATGTATTGGGTGCGTTATCGTACGATACGACATGCGGAAATTTGCTTGCTTGTACACGAATGGTCGGTTTCGGAGCAATTAATTCATGTTGAATTGCTTTTTTAAAATATTGAATATTTGATTCATGATACGGACTATAACGATCTAAATAATTGTGAATTGTAGGAAGTGTTTTAATTACATCGTGATTCTCTACGGCTTCTATTATTTTGTTTGCCGCATCTACAATATCACTTTCATTGAACGAATACCCCATTGAATGGTCTCTGAGTGTTGGAGAATTATGAACAAACGGAAATCCTGCGTACATTATATCAAAATATGCGTAATTCAATGGCAAATCGATCTGGTGTGATAAAAACACAACATGATTGTTTGAATTATTTGATGCTAACGAGAAAAATTCCAATATTTCACTAATACGCATACGGGTGTATTTTACAATTTTCTTGTCCGAACCAAGCGTTAGAATATTCGTGAACTGGTTTAACCACTTGTTCTTTTCAGATACATTAAACAAATGTATCTTATTGATGCGTTCAGGATTGTCTATATAGACTTTTTCACATGCCATAAGAGGTATTAAAGAACTCTTACAATAATTTAAGTTGGGTTCTATAATGACAATATCTATTTTGCTACCGGAACGTTTTTCATACAACGGGTATTTGCCATTACTTTGTATAAAAACCGGATTCCAAACCAAGGGTGTTTTAATAAAGTTAACCTTATTTTTGTTCAGGATTGTCAAATATTCTTGCGATGACTCGCACTGTGCTTCACTGAGCCAACAATTACGCATATACTTGTATAGTTCTTGCTCTAAAGAAGGTGATGGTCGTGTTTTAGATTCATATAGCATATGCTCGTTGTGAAACATTTTAACATTTGACCCTATGTAGTTTACAAAGGCTATGTTATGTTTATGTAAAAATGTTATAGCACTATCGGGTGGGAACAATGTTGTAGATACGAAAAAACAGAAATCTGATAAATTTAGATCCGATAAATTATATACAAAATATGGTAGATCGGAACTCACCTTACAATCTGATTTATCGATATCAAATGATACCAATTCTACTGTATATCCGCATGCTTCAAAGGCTAGTTTTAAAAACACAGCATTTTGGCCTAGACCATTTGAATAAAAATCTTGCTTTTTAATAAATATTCCAATTCGTTTCGCTGTTTGTGATTTATTAAGAAGACGATACATATACTTTTTTGCTTCAAACAATCTTATTTGTTTATATGCTCCTATAATATGAATAAATACTTGATTTGGTTCGTTTTCGGCAAAACTCCATAAATCTGCGACACGTAAATAGGAACGTTTTACAGCATCTTTCACCCATACATCATTCCAAACAATCTGATCCCATGGAAATTCACTATAATATTTTTTATCAGGTATATCATTCCACCAATCTGTAAGCACTTTTCTCGCACGATCTTTATCCGAACAATCGACTAAAAATATGCCTGAACATGCTAACGCATCATTCGAAGGTTTATCACTCAGTGTATATATAGTTGGTTGTATGCCTTTATCTCGGTTCCATTTTGATTCTGCTGCTGTTTTCAAAACATCAAATATATTGACATTAAAATTTATTACAGTTGCATCTGAATCCATCCATATAATTTCGTCGTATTTCTCTATACGATTCAATAATTCAGGTATACGCGACCATGGGAAAAAGCGTCCTTCAGATTGTTCTGTTAGTTTTACAAATTCAAATCCCACATCTATAGATTTCGCATATGCTTGGGTCATAGGTATACAGTATTTCCAGTACCCTTCTGTTGAATCATATGGCGAGCGATTGTCCGCACAGAGTATAAGACGTTTCATTCTACGATAATTCATTTTAAATAATGTAGAGTGAAACGTGTAGAATGGAAATCACCTGTATTATACCCATTCTGGTTCAGAGTAGTTATAATCACGACGAAACGATTCGTCATTTGTATCGTCTTTTATCAAATCATTAATTGTATTATATAGAATACGTTGTCCAGGATGCCAAGCAATACCGGGTATATGTAGAAAAAATGCTTTACGCCCTAGTATTTCTGCTAATTGTGGTGCGTCTGTTGCTTGTATATGTATATCCTTCATTCCAGAAAAAGCTCCAAATGTTGTGGTATGTAGTAATTTAAGTTCATAATCCGCACGCACACGATTTGGAAATTTATTCATATAACAACCTAGTGCGTATTGATCATCTTTATATTTATTTGATAACGACCATTCTAAAAACGTCTTTAAAGCACCAACTTTCCCACATATGAGTCCTGAATTTACGAATTTATTATTTGGTAGCGGTGTTATGTTATGATATTTCCAATAAGCGTCTAATGGCATACACTGTGAGCAGTAATGTGTAGTTGTATCTAAATTAAATTTGCCGCCACAAAATTGTTCCATACTTACAACAATATCTGCGTTGAATGAATTGAAACCTTCCATAAATCTGTGCGGTGATCGCACACACAATACATCACGTGCGTCAGATAAGATAACAACTATGTCGTTGTCAAGTGTTTCCAAATAATCTTTATATCCGTGAAATTTTGTTATAACGCCATTCCATACATCTCCTTCACCTACCATTTTATAATTCCATTTCTGTTGGTCTAACGATTTTATTAAATTGTGTGTATATTCATTTGGTTTATTATCGTATGATATTAACAGTGGGGATGTTATAGACTTCTTACAATTAGTATCGACTATTGCTTTATCTAATAATATATTCAATCGGCGTTTCACTTGTTCATTTGACGGGTTAAATCTATCGAGATATTTATGATTTTTATCCAATGATTCACAAATAGTATGCTCGAAAATGGCCTTTTTAAGTGCGTCGGATGTATTTGATAATGTATCATAGTAATATCCTACACCACCCTCACGCAATTCAATTGAATTATGTACAACGGGAAATCCAGTGTACAAAGCTTCAAAATACGCATAATTCAAAGGCAGTTCTAAATGATTAAATACGAAGCATGTCTTTTCATCTTTAAAAAACGATAGTATTTCGGTTATGGGTAAGCGTGCGTACATTGTAATTTTTTTGTCTGTGTATAATGTAAGTGATTTAATGAGATCTTTTCCCCATTTAACTTTTTCAGGAGTATTAAATATATGTACTTTCTTAATACACGCTGGATTTTCTAAATAAAGTTTTTCACATGCCATCAACGGTGTTAACATTGTCTTACAATAATTTATGTTCGGTTCCATAATAATAATGTTTACAGATTCGCTAGGGTTTGGGTTATACTGAGGGATTATGCCTGATGTTTTAATAAATGTAGTATCCCAAACAAGGGGTGTTGGTTCAATTTTAATTTTGTTTTTATTTAGAAGTTGTAAGTACATAAGTGACGACTTTGTTTGTGCATCACTTAACCAACACGCATTAAATAAACTGTACATATCATGTTCAGGTGATGGTATAGATGCTGGTTTACATGTATATAACAGATGCTCATTATGATACATTTGTACATTATATCCTATATAATTAATGAGCGGTTTGTTGTATGATTTTATTTTCTGAATGACTTCGGGCGTCGGTATTATTGTAGTACATATAAACGCAGTATATAGAGATATATTGATATTTGATATGTTTAATACAGGCATTATGACACTGTGATGGTTTGTATCTGAACTTTTTTCAACAGCGATAAAATCAACATGATATCCGTTATTTTTGAATGCCTGTTTTAAAAACACCGCATTTTGTCCCAACCCATTGCTATACATATTTTGTATTCGGATAAATATGCCTATTTTTGGTTTTATGTTATTCAATAGATATGTATCATAGCCTACAATAAATTTATGTTGTAATTCAGCCGTTTTTGTTGAATCGTATGGTATATTTAAACGTGTCATATTCTCATCCAGTTCCTTCCGTGGATCTGGTTTATCCTTGCCATAATTTCCGCCTGATTTAATATAATGAATCATTTCTATGCTTTCAAGTAAACCACATTTAATATTCTGAACGCCATACGATAAATCCAATCCCCATAACCAACATGAGTTTTCATTGAATAACGCATACCATTTCTTATATGTCTTATTGGTCATGAAATAACAAAAAAACTCCATACAGCGTGTATGGCGTATCGATTGTGATCTTGTCTTATCAGAAATCATGTATTTGTGTGTAATCATTGAATCTTCGGATAATGTAGGTGATAAAATATCATAACCGTAATGGCTCAGATTATTCAATATTTCGTCCACATTTACAGTATCCTTTAATTCTATGTCATCCAGTATTACTATTATGTAATCGTAGTTATCTACAAAGGTTGGCGTAACATATTTATAAATGAATTGCCCGACATAACCTTTGCTCATGAACTCTATCACATTGACTCCTTCAAAAGATACATTTGATTTCTCATCCGAGTAATTAAATATACGAAGATCAATATCTCCTGTATATGTATTGCGAATACGCTCTATGTTTCGTTTTAGAAATTCTTTCTTTTCTTTAAAATATGGCGTACCGAAACCGGGTACGACAACGAGTAGTTTCATTCTAATATTAATCTACTATAATATTAAGATGGAAATTGAACGTTTTAAAATTGGTATATTGATTAATTCCAATTATTCCTTGTTTTCCAACGGAATTATACAAAATGCATACTTCTTACACGAGTGTTTGGAAAGTGCCGGTTTTGTGTGTGAATTTCTTTGCCCCGAAAAAAACCCTAAAGAATTCGCTTACAAGCATATATCCTTAAAAACAATTAGTACTGATAAACTATTGTTCAAAGCAACTGATTATAAACTTATTATAACAGTTACAACCGGTTTAACACCAGAAGAATACGCTATGTTTAAAGATTCGAACATTCGTGTTGTAGGATTGATCTGTGGAAACCAATATGTTGTAGATCAAGAGTGTTTTATAAGGGGTAGTAGCGATAATTCCTTTCATTTTATTGGAAAACAAAACAATGTGGATGAATTATGGTTAATCCCACAATTTCATTATTCTTTAGAATATGTACAAATTATTCGTAACAAACCCGTTTATATGGTACCTCATTTATGGTCTCCAAAGATTGTAGTAAATGAATTGTTGCGGAAAAATAAAGCAATCATTGAACTCGAATATAACCCTACAATACATAAATCAAGTTCTATAGAAATATATATTGTTGAACCAAATATTGGTTTATACAAAACTGCGTTAGTGCCATTATTGGCTGCTGAAAAAATAAATGTCTCAAAGGATGAGGATATAACGAACGTACATCTTTACAATTGTCCACAAAACAATCATACAGATCTTATATTAGGCAATATGACTATTTATAAGCATATTCGAAAATACGGGCGAATTGCTATATCTGATATTCTTTTGGAGTGTAATAAACGCAATACAATTCCTATATTTGTATGCCATCAACTATTACATAGTTTAAATTACTTATATTATGAGTTATTGTACTTTGGTTACCCATTTGTACATAATTCACCCGAGCTTGAAAAATTCGGATATTATTATCCTAACAACGATATCTCTAAGTGTGCTGAAATGATTCGCTATGCTGCGACACATCACAATAAGCATATATCCACATATTTGGATCTCTCTAGAAAATGGATACATGATAATATAAGTAGTGATAATAGTGTTATTCAACAAAAGTTTAAAGATATGGCAATGTCGAATATTACTATTCATTAGACATTACAAAACCTAAGTAATATTATATAGAATATTTTATCTTATATAATAAGAATGGCTTCTAGTATAGATACGATTAAGCAAGGAAAATATATAGGATTATTAATAAACAATAATATATCTCTTTTCTCGAATGGTATTATTCAAAATGCTTATTTTATATACGAATGTTTGGAATATTTAGGATTTAAATGCCAGTTCTTATGTAAAGAATCAAATCCTACTAATTTTCCTTACAAAAATATTAGTCTGAAACAATTTAGCAAAGATACATCTATATTTAATCCAAATGATTATCACACAATTATGACAATAACGCGAGGGTTTGAAAAAGACGAATATGATTATTTAAAGATGAATAAAATATTTGTAGTTGCGTTTATCTGTGGCAATACATATATGGTCGCCCAAGATGCATTCCTATACGGAACAAAAACAGATACAACACAATTTTTCGGAAAATGGTCGCCAGTAGATGAATTATGGGTTATACCAGAATATACACATGCGTTTGATTTTATAGAACTAACAAGGGGTGCGCCTGTATTCGAAATACCCCATTTGTGGGCACCGAATATATTAATACAACAGGCTAAGGAGCGATTTAATATAAACGAAACAGATTTATGGTATAATCCTTCAAAACATAACAGTAAAAAAATAACCATTGTAATTTTAGAACCAAATATTGCGTTTTTTAAAACAGGATGGTTGCCCCTTGTAAGTACGGAAAAACTTCATACAATGGATAATGAACTTATTGAAAATGTCTATATGTTTAATTTTCCAGAAAATAATCATTCATTTCGTATGGCATCCAATCTTAGTGTAAACAGTCGTTTACAAAAATTTGGTCGTTTAGCTATTCCAGAAATAATTGATTTTTTTAATAAACGCAATACTATTCCTATTTTTGTAAGTCACCAGGTGTTGAATAGTCTAAATTATTTATATTACGAGTTACTTTATTTTGGTTATCCGCTTGTCCATAATTCGCCGGATTTAGACGGTTGTGGATATTTCTACTCAGAAAATGATGTTGGTCAATGTGCTAACGCTATAATTCATGCACATAAACATCATAATAAAACGTTCGGAACATATGCAACAAATGCTAAAAAATATTTAGAACGTGTTGATCCTACTGATAAAAATGTTCAACGAATATGGAATGATATGATACAAGCAGGTATTTGTAAACACACAGGGTGAAATAGATTTATACCACCTGTCATTTATAGAAAATTTAAGAATTTTAGAATACTTAAATTTTCTAAATTATTGTATAACTTACATGTTATTCATTTCTGCGAATAGTGAAGAACTATTGCGTCAATTTATTATTTCTTGAGATCCTCAATCTCAGCCTTGAGTTCCTTGATGGCTCCTACTAGTAGCGACACCATGTGTTCATACGAAATAGTCTTAATGTTCGCATTTCCGTTTAATTCTTTGTCGGTTGTGCGTACAAGTTCAGGCACAACCGTCTCAAGCTCTTGTGCAATAAAGCCCATTTCTTTGTGTCCAGGATTGTATGAATTGTGCGTTTCATCAATCCAATTGTAGTAGACGGGGCGTATTTGAGATACTAGTCCAAGAGCGTTAGATACCTCTGTCACATCCTTCTTCAAACGGCTGTCCGATGTATTGTTGATAATACTACCCCATACTGTAATATCACCTTCTACTAAGATGTTACCGTCGCCGTTAATTACTGTGCCATTAACATCATGAGCCACTTTAGCGACATACATGCTTGTAATAATGTCTTTATTGCCATTAAATGCGGCACGCGTTCTGGATTCTTCAATGCTCAGGCGGGTCTGGAGGCTGTCCTCGGCCGTCGAGGCGCGGACTTCCTCCTTGCTGACACGCGTCTGGAGGCTGTCCTCGGCTGTGGACGCACGGACTTCCTCCTTGCTCAGGCGAGTCTGGAGGCTGTCCTCAGCGTTGGACGCACGCACCTCCTCCTTGCTGACACGCGTCTGGAGGCTGTCCTCAGCGTTGGACGCACGCACCTCCTCCTTGCTCAGGCGGGTCTGGAGGCTGTCCTCGGCTGTGGACGCACGCACCTCCTCCTTGCTCAAGCGGGTCTGGAGGCTGTCCTCGGCCGTCGAGGCGCGGAGTTCCTCCTTGCTGACACGCGTCTGGAGGCTGTCCTCCGCCGTCGAGGCGCGGACTTCCTCCTTGCTGACACGCGTCTGGAGGCTGTCCTCGGCCGTCGAGGCGCGGACTTCCTCCTTGCTCAGGCGTGTTTGGAGGCTGTCCTCAGCGTTGGACGCACGCACCTCCTCCTTGCTGACACGCGTCTGGAGGCTATCCTCCGCCGTCGACGCGCGGACTTCCTCCTTGCTCAGGCGCGTCTGGAGGCTGTCCTCGGCCGTGGACGCACGCACCTCCTCCTTGCTCAGGCGAGTCTGGAGGCTGTCCTCAGCGTTGGACGCACGCACCTCCTCCTTGCTGACACGCGTCTGGAGGCTGTCCTCGGCCGTCGAGGCGCGGACTTCCTCCTTGCTGATACGCGTCTGAAGACTGTCCATTGGAAACATAGTCGCAATTTCATTAAGCGTATTATCATTGTTTCTATAGAATATACCAGTTGTATTAAACAATAATCCAGTATTACCTGCATATGGCGTGCCGGCACTATCTGTAGCAAACATCTCGCCATTTCTGATTTTCACTACATCTCCTTTAGTAACGGTGGTGGGCATTGGGTTTGATACCAAGGAATGCGATTTTTTTTTACGCTGAGGGCTTAAAGAACACCGGTTGTACCAACGTTCGTTAATCAAACTACAATTATATGTGATTCCGTATACATAAGATAGCAAACGCAAAAGACGTCATTGTAAAATATGAAAACAAACGCACCCAAAACGAATGAAGAAAGTGATCGATTAATAATGAGATTGTACCCCAAATGCCTACCCACATAAAAATAGTTAATACAGTATGCTCAAGGAAACGATTTGGACTATTGTTCATAGTACGTTCCATGCGTATTTCCTATACTAATCGATGTATTATGTTCCAAACTCCGGGAGGGTGTTTCTTTTTGAATTTTATTCTATGATTTGTAATAATAGGTTTGTTACAAATCATATAGACTTTACCATATAAAATTAAAATACAACTTACAATTGTTTAAAATCCAAACGTTGACGTGCTGGCCAACATTGGGCGTACCGCAGCTCTCGGTTCATATTTCGCATTGCATTGAATTGCTGGCTCAGGGCACGGTTCGCATGTCGCCGCTGGGCATGCCGGGCATGCTTTTGGCTCAGGGCACTGAACCGTAGGGCAACGTGGGCGAGGGCACGGCGGGCATTCACCAATCTTACAGGGTTTCGAGCATGTTGAAATACAGGGCGGGCATTTCGGCACAGAGCTCTTCAGCACATACTTCGACATGTCTGGTTGAGGAGGGCATTCCGTCTTGAGCATATACCGTGACATATCTGGAACAGGCGGGCATGGCGGCACCGATGTCTTTAAAATCCATTTGCTCATATCAGGTTTCTCACACGGCGGACACACGATCGGTTTCGTTCCTATGCTACCTAGTTCGCTCATTCTGCTACTTAGTTCACTACCTATGCCAGAGCAACCGCAAGGCCGGGTATTCTTACAACGGTTACAGTATCCGTTCTCTCTTTCTTTTTCGGATTCTGACTTGCATCCGCACGGCCTCGCTTTATTACATGTGATACACCGCCCGCCTTCAAAGTTCTCTACAGATTTTTTAGTAAAACGTCCTACAATAAAACCTATTGCTAACGCAACAATAAGTACGGCCGCCCACAACCATATGTTATTCTTCGTTGCCGAAGCCATTCTACCGTAGTAGAACTAAATTATAATAGGCTAGAAATCATATGCCTCTATTAAGGACGACCTGCGTATTTTGAAGTAGGATTGTACTTAGGGCAACCAAACATTTCCGGGTACCAAGCACCCCATGTATCACCTAAACGCCGGCAAACCATTTCATAATTTCCCTTCCACGAATACGTCTGGCTTACAACCGACGGATCATCAATACATCCAAAACTAGACGGAACGCCTAAATCCGCACTCTTTACTTGACGGCATAGGTCTAACGCACGTTTCTTGTAATCCACACCACCAACCATAGATGGATCAAATGCGGCTTTGGATCCACGGTTCTGAATATCATCTTCTGTCATAACAACACCGGGACGAACATAGACATCCGCAGTCTCTTCGCCATTTGGTAATTGGCTTCGAGTTGTACCGAATCCTTTTCCTTGAGCATAATCTAAACTCTCTTTCGTAGGATACTCCGCAATTGATGAATGATCGGTAGTAATATCACGACGTTTCTCATGACTGCGAGGTTTGTCGTTTTTTGCTTCTAACATGGCTTGTAATACGTTCAGTTCTTTCATATACATCTTAAACATATCAGGGGGCACCGGTGTTTCGCTAATCATCATATTCGTCAAACGTGTTTCCATCGCCTCTATACGCTCCATAAATCGCTCACGCTGTTTGATTTCTGGGTCATACGCAATACCAATATTCAAATTCCATTTTAAGAATTTTGCCATTTCCAACAATGGTTGAAGTTTATCCATTTCTGTGACTGGTTTTGATGGTGACGGTGCGGGCTTAGACGACGATGGTACAGCCACAGGACGTATAACGTTGGGTAGAGGCTTCGAGAGATTGTTGACAACCTTCAAGAATGCGTCAGCGTCTTCTTGGAAAATAGGAATGTCCTCGATCTTCTTCGTCTTACGTTCTACCGAACTAATATAGTTGTTCAGGTCTGTTGCGAGACGATCCAACTGCGTGCGGCGTTGGCGAATCGTAGGTGACGATGAGCGAAGTTGATCCAGATTACGGATTTCGGCTTGTATACGATCACGCAAAGCACGCAACGAAACGAGTGTGATAACACGAGGTTCAGTCGCAACGGTGGTGACTGCTAGTTTTTGCTCAACGGGTTTGGAGGGGGGTGGCGATACCTTATTTGTAGACGCCGGAGTGTTTCTTAAAATACGTATACCGTCGGTAAATTTCGTCCGTGTTAGCGTCATATCCGAAAGACGCATATTCGCTGATGCGGGATTTGCAAGCCATGTATCAAATTGAGGTGAGAGAGTCTTGGCGGTATTTTCTAAACTTGTAATTTTGACCTTTTGTACATCCTGTAAATTCGTTTTGGGCGTCGTTTCGGATAATTTCATGAAATTATTGACCACATCAATTAACGCTTTAATATCACGTGTCTGTGGTAAAGATACAGTTGGATTGTTCGTTGACGCACCTGGTGTATCACTTGGTATGCTTGAACTTTGTGTAGATCTGGGCACTCTTCCTTGTGCAACATAAAACCCTTCGGTGCGTTTCGTTTGTGTATACCACACAAATAACAAAAAGGCCACAAGAAATACGCCTATAATTGCGGCTCTCATTCTATCAAGGCGTTGTTAAATTTCTTACAATCGGGAGATGACTCAAACCTTGTCAAAATTGATTTTGTGGAAACCCGTATAAATGAATTCATAGAATGACAGATTACAAACTTCGCTACAAAGATGACGATGTTGTAGAGGTTGGATTGGATGAAGCGGGTCGTGGCTGTTTGTTTGGTCGTCTCTATGTCGGAGCAGTTGTCTTTAGCAATGATATGGAAGACTTCTTTGACCACGGAGTTATGTTAAAGGAAATTCGTGATTCCAAACTTCTCACAAAACGTAACCGCTCCATTTTGTATGATTATGTACAAGAATGTGCGTTGGATAAATCAATTGCGTTTGCTACAGCGGCTGAAGTGGACACTCTCAATGTGCTACAAGCAGATTTAACGGCTATGCATCGTGCTCTTGATTCCCTACAAGTTCCCGTTCAGCGTGTATTGGTGGATGGTGATCATTGGCGACCGTATAAAGACTCCGAAGGACATGCGATTGTGGATGGGGACGCACAATATTTGGCGATTGCTGCGGCCGGAATCCTGGCAAAAGTTGCTCGTGACCGTTGGATTGAGGAGATTGTTACTCAGTATCCTGAATACGATGTGCGATACGGACTGAGTACGAATATGGGTTACGGAACCGCAACACATATGCGAGGTCTTTCGCAATTTGGCGCAACGGAGGAACATCGGCGTAGTTTCGCACCAGTTCGTGCTGTATTAGGGCTTCCCTCTAAAGAAAAATTCGTTAAGGGGAAGAAACACTGGATTGGTGAGTAAAGGTTTACTTGCGGTTATTGCGGCGGCTGTTCTTGCGGCTGTTCTTGCGGCTGTTCTTGCGGCTGGCCATGTTCACATTGTTCTTGCGGTTGTTGTTCTTGTTCGCATTGTTCTTGCGGCTGTTGTTCTTGTTCGCATTCACATTCGCATTCGCATTGTTGTGGCGTCCACCTACGGCGTTGTTCTTGCGGCTGTTCTTGCGGCTGTTCTTGCGGCTGTTCTTGCGGCTGTTGTTCTTGTTCGCGTTATTCTTACGCGTGCCGTTGTTGTTGCGGCGGCCGCCGACCGGCATAAGGTTCGCAAGGAAACCACCGACCGTAACATTCTTATTCCAGTTGCTCCAGTTGTTATTCTTTTTGGAAGAATTATTCTTTGCGGCGTTCATTTATACTAAGGTCAACGGAAAAAATGATAAGCTCGAAGATATTTCGAATATCAGGTATGTAATGATTCTTCTTTTCTTTGATACGGAAACCAATGGATTGCCACCGAAGAAAGGTCGGAACGCACCTGAGTTAGATGCGTCTATCTGGCCGAATGTTGTACAACTTGCATGGGAACTATGGTCCAACGAATCTGGTGAATATTGTCAAATAGAGCAATGCTCTTTTATTTTCAAAGTACCCGGCGATATGGTATGGAATAAAGAATCCTCCGCAATTCACGGAATTGATGCGGAACGTTCTGAATGCGAAGGAACGCCGGGTAAAATCATTTTAGACGCATTTCAAGCCGCCGCCTCCAAATGCGATATCCTCGTCGCCCATAATCTTGCCTTTGATAAGCCCGTTCTCCAATGTGAATACTTACGTGCTCATCGTGATATAACATGGTGGCCAGCCAAGGGATTTTGTACAATGGAGGCAACCAAATCGCTTCTCAAACTCTATACGCCGTATTCAAAACCGCATGATCCGTATAAATATCCAAAACTCCAAGAACTCTACAAGTATCTATTTCCAGAGCCACACTCCTTACAATTCCATTCTGCGGATGTTGATGTCTCGTGCCTTATTCGCTGCTATATGGAACTTGTACGCCGTAAATTTATTGTCCTTGAATAAGGATGGGATACTTACCCTTGACAGATGGCCATGTCATGTATTACGAGACACATGGAAATCCTCATGGCAAAGTCGCCCTCGTACTTCACGGAGGACCCGGTGGAGGTTTGCGACGTAACCAACTGAAGTTTTTCAATTTACGAAAATGGTTCGTTATATTGTACGACCAACGTGGATGCGGACGATCTACACCCTATGGTGTAGACTCTCTCGCTCACAATACAACGCAGGATTTAGTCGCCGATATGGAACGATTGCGATCACATCTCGGCATCGACTCGTGGTTTTTATCCGGCGGGAGTTGGGGAAGTACACTTGCCTTGCTTTACGGCGAAGCCTATCCGCACGCAGTATCCGGTATGCTATTACGGAGTGTATGCCTCTCCGAAAGCAATGAATCCAAATGGATGTATCAAAAGGATGGAGTCGCATCGATTTTCCCAGATGAATGGACTCGGTTTACATCTGTATTACCTGTTGCGGATAGAACAAAATCATGGCGAACCATTACACGCCGATACCGCACACAATTGACGAGTCGCAATAAAACAGTACGGCGACGTGCGGCCGCCGCCTGGGCTCGCTGGGAAGACAATATTATTCAACTCGTGCCTGACACTCCCAAAAAAGAGGATAACGAAGCCATTGCAATTCTTGAAAATCACTACTTCACACATAATTCCTTCATTCGTCCTGGTTCAATACTGCGAAATGTGAGGCGGCTCGCACGCATTCCTATAACCGTCTTTCACGGACGGTATGACATGATTTGTCCATTTTCCTCCGCAAAGAAACTCAAGGCTGCCTTACCACATGTTCGCCTTGTTGAAGTGCCTGATGGAGGCCACGCCGGTTTTTCGGCGTCAGTAAAAAAACATATGAAAGATATTATCGAAGCGTCGGTTTAAATATATACGAAGAATGAAAGTATAACAATGGTTCGCATTCTTGTACTTTCGGGCTCTGCTCGAACAACGGATTCTACGTTATACGGACTTCGCCAAGATGCGAAACTTGTTGAACAAGTTCTACGCGAGACGACGATTGGCAGTGGTATTAAAATAACGTCCGTTACTCATATTGATCCAGTGCGGTTTTATGGTGGAAATTCTAAATTGACTCCCGTGGATATTGTCATACATTTGGAAGTTCCGTGTCGTGCAGCATGGAAGTGGGGACGTGTTCATATTGTTGTTGTCAATCCTGAATGGTGGCCAAAATCGGCGTGGGACTGGGTCTGTAAACCCGTCGAAAAACGGGGTGCGGACATCTTCCTCTTCAAATCCGAACACGCTCGCCGCCTCTATCCAGAAGTTGACGATAAGCGTGCTCATGTCCTCATGTGGCGAGCGGGTTCTGAAATACAGAGCGGTCATACTGCGGGCGGACATGTCGCTCGTAAAGAATTTCTGTATTTGGTGGGTGCGAGTTCCAATAAGATGGCGGCGGCGATAATTGTATGTAAAGCCTGGCGTACAACGTGGCCGCCATTAACAGTTGTGGGCACCGAACAGGTGATTAATACAATTGAACGAGCCGCACCCAAAGCAACGAGCCACGGTGTTCAATTTCGACTACCATATTCGTTAGAATCGGAACGTATTCAGGCTCAAACAACATTTCGTTACCATATTGTTGCGTCAGCCGCAGAAGGATTCGGTTATACATTCGCAGAAGCCGCACTTCTAGGTGCTATTCCATTGTGGACAGATATTGGTGTCTATAAGGAGTTGTGGGGAGAGGCTCTTGGAGAGGTTGGAAAGATAACAACCGCAGTCCAGGATGCAAGTGATTATCGTGATACACCTGTGACATTTAAGGAAAATAACGTTGTACACGCAGTTGAATCTATTCTGTCTCTTAGCAAAGATGCGAAAAGGGAGGTTCGTGATGGACTTCGGCAGATCGCAGCAAAACGAAATAAGGAATTCCGTAATGGATGGCGTTCCATTCTCAATTCTATCAAACCAATTCTTGCGAGCATGCCAATCCCAAGTATAATACCTTATCCTACATCGATTGGCGAACTACCGAATGTTGCGATTATTACATTGACTCGCAATCGCCCACGCTGGTTTGCGAATATGGTTAAAAATATTCTTAGCATCGACTATCCACCTGAGAAACTATCATGGGTTGTTGCGGATGATGGCGATAGTGAACGCCGCATTGATACACAGATTATGAAGTTTATCTCCAAAAATCCTCGCATTCAAACAAAGTACTTATCACTTGCGAAACCTCTAGCGGTTGGCGAAAAACGAAATCGTGCATGTGCGTACGCACCTGCGGATGCGACGGTTTTTCTCATGATGGATGACGACGATCATTATCCGCCTGAATCGGTTCGTTATCGTATAGATTGGTTGCTCAGCACAAAGAGTGAATGCGTATATTGTTCAACAATTCCGATGTACGATTGCCGCCGTTATATTAGTGCTGTCAACGTACCACCTCTCAATCTCGCACCGGCCGAACGTGTAAGCGAAGCTACACTTTGTTTCACACGGGAATTCTTTGAACGGGGTGGATTTCCTTCAGAGGCTGCAATTGCGGAAGGCGAGGGGTTTCTAATCGGAAAAGAACATCTAACAGTGGAAATTCCGCCCAACGGAATAATCGTATCCTTTATTCACGGTGACAACGTATCTTCACGACGTATTCCGCTTGAAAGTGAGGCGAATGGATGCCATTACGGGTTTGATGACGATTTTTTCACGTATATTAGCGAACTCGCAGTCTAAAACCATATTAAAATTAGAATACTAATGGACGACGACACAATCTCTTCCGAAAACGGCGATGCGTTACAAGTTCTCATTACGAACGGTCTTCAATATCATATGAACGACGCAGCAGCGAATTTACCAGATGAACGTGATTTTATACGCACATGGCGTCGGCGACTCCGAGATGTTTTACAAAATGAGCACAGTAACATTACACGATTTCTAGTACGTAATACAGAGGACTTAGAAACTGTACAACGCCATGATCGCCTGCTTCACGAGTTGAGCGATCCTTTTGTCAATATAAATTCCGAATGGTTGCGAACCAATACAAATCCCATTGTAAACAGTCACGAAGTATTAAATACACTTCAACACGATATTATGATACCCATTGAATCGTTAAATACAGGTATTCGTAATGCTATGATACAGTATAGTACAACGATTCGCGAATTGTTTGAAACAGAATCCGCATTACATAAAAAACTACGAGTAATTGAACAACTACAAGAATGGATTCGTGGTATACCTGTAAGCGATTCCGAGGAATTTTCGCAACTCCAAACAGCCTTATTTGAGTATATCAAGTCAACATATAGGCGTAATGATATCCAATACGATTATAAACGCTTCTGTACACTGTTCGCACGGTTTACGGCTCTGCGTTCTATTATAACACCGTTACAATCCACCGATGCGACAGGGTCTCCTATTTGTTCAATATGTACGGGTGAAAAAGTTACCTATACTGTCATACCGTGTGGACACACCTTCTGTAATTCTTGCTGCTATAAACAGCGTTCGCAGTGTTATATCTGCCGCAATATTATTCGTGATCGGCAACGCATATATTTTAGTTGATGTCTATCCAATGAATGTTAAGGATACGCTCATATAGCAACGCAACTTGCTCTTTTGTCAGAGCAAATTTCGTTTCCACCTCGTCAATCAAACGTTTGTAGCGACATAACATAAGTTGTCGTAAATAACGATCCGCGTCCGAATACTCCATCGCTGCGACTATACCAACGGAGTCCTGTAATTTCAATTTTTTATATCTGTGTAAAATTTGATGCTATTTAGAGACTATTTGTACTTCTAACAATACATATACCATGTCCGCTCTCATTCCGGCAACTGGTGATGGTGGAGCGACGATTAGTGAACTTCCGTCTCTTCTCAAACGCTGGATGACGATTCAAGAAGAAATGTCTACGCTTAACAATGAACTGAAACAGCGTCGCACGCAGTCCAAGGCTCTCCGTGAAGTGATTCTTCGGATTATGGAATCCAATCGTGTTGTCAAACTCAATGTAAGCCGTGGTGCGGTTGTTCATAAAACACGTGAAGTTGTTGAGAAGCTCTCTAACGCACATATGTTCAAGCATTGTAAGGATTTCTTTAATGGTGACGAAGAGCAGGCGAAAGCACTTCTTGAATATCTCGAGAAACAACGAACAACGGTTGTAAAACACGACCTCAAACTACAGGGTGCGGGTGCTGGCGAAGACGCACCTTGAAAAAGAATGTTCTTCATGAATAGAAACAATGTTAGGTGATGCAATCGCAAATAGCATTAATGCGACGATTGATAATGTCTCCCTTTCCCAAACAGAAACATTCGGCAACGAGAACGATGTTGCTCCCAGCTCTACGCGCATGGCGATTGTGTCCATTCTGACGGTTTTAGTGGTATTTGTTACGTTGTTGTTCGTAGGAAAATACCTGTGGAACAATGTTCTCCACGAACTCATTCCGGCCATTAAGCCGGCGAAATCGGTCTGGCAGATTCTCGGTCTGTCTGTCCTCATTATGCTGCTCCATCCCGGTAATTGCTCGGCTTAGATGTTGGCATATGCTGTAATATACTTGAAATAGAATCGTATTCGATTTCAATTATAATTCATATTTATTTTTTCTTTATTTAAAAATACTGGAAATTACCTTTGATGGTATACGGACCCTGTTCCAGCGAAGTATGCTGTTGCGAATATCCGGGGTCACGGGCACCCGCAGGGCGATCCAGTGACGCCTTTTCCTTCAAACAGTTTTGCGATATGTTTCTCGATGCGCGAGTAATAATCGTATGGAATTTATTCTGTGCCCACTTTCTGGTTCGCTCGTCAAAGCACAACGCATTCAGAAGCGTAAGGCCACGGTCGTAAAAAGCCGCCATGACGACCTCAATATCACGGCTACGAACCGCTCCTTTGATACACCGGCTTACAAAACTAGCCGCCGGCTCAATATCGTGAGCCGTTGCATAGGGAAGCTGATAGGTAGAATACGGACCCATGCCCATACCTGTAATATCCGCATCAATACACAACACTTTCGTCAGAATCAATTTGAGCTCTTCGTAGGCCATCGCCGCATTTGAATTCGGAGATAGTGTTTTCAATCCCTGAAAGTTCGCCATCAGAGATTGCGCGTCCGCATCCCGCGTAAAACAACGTGGCATCGCATCGTCCAACGCAATTGTCGCAAATCCTTCGCGCAGCTTCGGTTGTTTTTTCCACATGACAAGTCCGACAATAGCGACTGTGCCGACGAAAAATATAAACGCACTTGTCCTATTAAACATCTTACAAAGGTCAATGATTTTTATGCGAAGAGGCCATCCCATGAACGGTCTAGCGTACGGAACTCGTCTCTCAACGCACGGCATACAGTCGCAATCACAAGGCGTGCGGTTTGTACACGAAGTTCGGGATCCTCACCCGTCATTCCAATACGAACAAACATCTCTGGGCGTAGAGGATGCGGCACCTTATATCCCGCATACGTAATCCGTGGCTCCGAAGTTCCGTCCACATGATTCTCAATAAGATACGTTTCTAACAGATTTCCAAGTGTGTGCGTTTCGTTGCGGAAGTACACATCGCAGCAAGGAAAGCGAGCATCGCCTGGTAGCACGGTCACGTTCTCCGGTAATGTTGCGTCCATATCCACATAGGTGCTCACCTTGGAAATACAGGACGCAATACCCGCCTTGACAATCGACGGTACACTCAGAATACCAACGGATTCAAGGAAGAATGTAAAATCGTTCGGCTCACCCTTCTCGTTTTTCAGATAGCAACGCTGAATTTCCATTGTATGGAACTCCCGCTTTAGTTCCTCAAGACGCTCCGGTGCGATCGTCGTCGCATCGTCAATCTTCTTGGCCTGTTTGAGCCAATTATTGAAGACCGCCTGTACATTCTCCTCCGTTGTATCTCGTGTATACTCGTACGAGCATTGGCTGACTGGGCACCAGCGAATGTTCTCCGATCCCGTGCTAATAGACGCTTTTGCCTTGAGGTGAATACGTTCATTGGGATTGGAAGGATTCCATTGAGGGCGTAGTCGTGTAATCAGACACGTGTCTCCAGTAATTGGGTCGGGAGGGAAGAATTGTTCGTTCGGCAAGAGTGTCGGTGCCTCAAGAGGAGCATCTGGATTCTTCATAAAGACCTGGATATCGGATGCAGATACATCCATCATATCCTTCGTATTGTTTTCCTTGTCAATAATGAATTCATAATTGGATGGTTCAAACGTCGCCATATCTACACGAATCGGAATCATACCAAGACGATGTGCGATCATCTCGTTCACAAGCGGTGTCGTATTTACACTGATAACAACATCCGATTTCTCGGGCGGTTCAGTACGAAAGGCGACTGTCGCAGTATGGGCAAGAATTGACCGTCGGATAGTATTCGCAACGGTGATAGTAGAATTTCGCAGACGGAACGTGCCACGAAGAGTGTGGGACTTATCGCCTAGCAGTGCGGGACCCGTTTCAGAATAATCGGTAAACATCTCTATTTATCCTATTCCTCGTAATTGTTTAAACCTCAATTTTGTTCGTTTTATTGACGAGTAAGAAATCGCCGTGTAGAACAACAATGAGTAAGCATCGTCTGTATTACAGTCAGCGTTGCCGATTCTGCCAAGCGTTCTTGGAGGAACTGTCTACAACACCCTTTGTACCGTCGTTCCAGTTGATATGTGTTGATAGCAGCCCATCACGTCCAGCACTCCCGACATGGCTCAAATCAGTTCCCACGCTGGTTGTTGCGGGCGAATCCGAACCTCGTGTGGGCCCCGGTGCTGTAAATAACTGGCTATTTGAAGCCAAGCTTGGAGCCAGTACACCGAAATCAACTCAGGCTGCTCTCGATGAACGCCAGACTCCACTCACTCCACCCGTCTACTCTCCCGATTTAGCACCACGCCCGGCCGCAACGGCTCGCTCTGCTGCTTCGGCTCCCTCTGGAAAGACAGAGGCCGCCGAAGGTCCCTTAGCGTATTATGGTTCGGAAATGGCGGCCGGACGTTGGTCGGATAATTTCTCATTTATCGGCGATCCCTTTACAGCCGAAAAGGGCATGAATCCAATTGAGCGTAATTTCCAGTCCCTCCTTCCCTCCGGTGCCGGTGGTGGCTTTGGAACAGCCGATCCGAGTGGCGGCGGAGGCAGTGGTGGTGCTACGAAACGTTCCGCAAAAGAGGATGCTCTTTTACGTGAATTTGAAGCCTTTTCGGCTAGCCGTGATAAAGATGTGCCCTCCGCACCGACCCGACGGTAAAATTTGACGATTTGATTCATATATATAGTAGTGTACCACAATGGCGAATAATTTGGCCGCTTTTAACAATAAGCTTCTGGAGTTTGTGGAGGACTTGTCTGAAACATATCCCGAAGAAAAGGATATTAAAGTCGCTCTCGATGCTCTGAAAATGTTAAAGAAGGCGAATCCAAAACTCATCCATTCGGGTTTTATGGACTATATTTATCCCGAATTTCATACACCCGTCAAGGCGGAGGATGAGGCCGCTCTGATTGCGAAAGCCAAAACTGTATTGAATAGTGAATACAAAGATTATGCTTTCGCATATATTATCTTTGATCGCCATTGGTCAACGATGAGTGAAGCCAATAAGAAGGCTATCTGGGCGTGGTGTAAGGTTATTGTTGTTCTCGCTGAGCGTGTTGCTGGTATTCAGTGATGAATCACTTGTTTGCGTTCTATTTACCATAACCATCTCTACAGTCCATACAGCAAAATGGCGGTTTCCTTTACAACAACCTATACGCAGTTTGTGGATGACCTGAAGGGAACGTTTCCGGAATTTGCTACATCTCTGTCAGCGGCGACATGCGATGAAGCCTTTTTCACCCGTATATGGAAATCCCGCACGAAAGATGTAGCCGAACAGAATGCGAGTATCTTCACGGGCGAAGGTATTGAACTTGTTCCTGGATTTTTCATGACAGAGGCTCTATGGAAAGAACTCAGTAGCACAACACAGACCGCCATTTGGAAATATCTCAGTTCACTACTCTTACTTACAGCAGTATCAGATAGCACCGACGGATTCTGGGATCTATCAGGCTTCAATGCGGATATGGAAGAGATGATGCGTAAACTCCGTGAAGGTGGTGAGGGAAGCGGTGGTATTGGCGAAGAGATGGGAAATCTGTTTGAGAAGTTTGCGAAAATGGCCGAGACATTCGGATTCAAAGATATGAGTGGAGCCGAAGCACCGAAATTCAAGATTCCTGAACGCCTCTTCAAAGGCCATATTGCAAAGATTGCGGAGGAACTTGTTCATGAATTCAAACCCGAAGACTTTGGCATCTCACCTGAAATGCTGGAGACCAAAGACCCCGCTCGTATCTTCCAATTCCTACAAGAAATATTCAGCCAGAAGCCTGAAATGATGATGGCAGCGGCTCAAAAAATCGCAAAAAAAATACAAGCGAAATTCCAGCGTGGCGAAATCCGTCGTGAGGATATTATTCGTGAAGCCGAAGAACTCATGAAGGAGTTCTCAGATAACGATACATTTAAAAACCTATTTGGCAGCATTGGTGAAATGTTCAAAGATACGGATAAGGAATCCGGTAACGAAGGTTCTGCTCGTCGTCGTGAAGTTCAGGAACGCCTACGTCGTAAGGCGGCGGAGAAGAAAACAGCGGGTGCGACTGGAGTAGCGAATACAATTATCGCAGCCGGTTCCGAAGCCGCTGCTCTTGCGTCAATGGCCGCTCTTCTGCGTGAGGAGGACGAGGAAAAGAAAAAGGCGAAATCTGCTCCGAAAAAAGGACGTAAATAAACGCATAATTTTTATTGAATCTATACAATTGTATATAGATTGAATATTGTGTAATACGGTTGCTGTATCGCAATAAAACCGGATAGCATAGTAAGAAGATATGAGTGCTCCCCGATGCGATCCATTTTGGGTAGACTCGCCGAGGGTTTTATTGGACTTCTATTATGACTTTTTTCCGTTCTCAGAAAGTGCTCGGACGTGTACAACGACCGCTCTAAACTCAATGACCCGATTTGGTATTTATCTTGCTGTACTCCTTACAGTTCTTCATCGTAGTGCTGCGTATATGTTTCTATCCGTTGGCATAGCGATACTTGCTGTTGCGGCATATTATGGCATGAAACAACGTGGTATTCTGCGTGAGGGATTTGAAAATGCGATTGTGGGTCCAACGTTGTTTACAACACCTGGAAGTAAGTCCCCGAATATTGTAGGCGGTGCGGATGTCGCCGATAAAACAGTAGCGGATGTGATTGGTACTACGACACGCACGAATCCGACATCGGCGAATCCCTACATGAATGTTCTTGTGAGCGAAATTCTGGACAATCCGACACGCCCTGTTGCGGCCAGTGTTGATACACCGCAAATGATTCGTACACTGTCCGATGAATTCCAAACACGTATGTATGGCGATCCTGATGATGTTTTCCAGCACAATCAGAACCAGCGTGCGTGGATTACCCAACCCTCTACCAGCATTCCCAATGACCAGGAATCGTTCCAAAATTGGTTATTCCGTGTACCTGGACGCACATGTAAAGAGGGAAACAATGCGGCGTGCCGCACCGGCACGGAAGGCGGAAGCGTGACATGGCTGTCGAGTCCGTAAGATTGAAACAAATTATTGCGATTCAGACAATTCTAAATTTGCTGAATCATATAATTGGTGGGGATTTATCCCTCCTGGGTAAACATACGTAGTTTCATTGCGCGTACGCCTACATACTCCAACGGATATATGCGTAGACTTGTTGTTACAATTGGCGTCTCCAAATATATACGCTGTATGACATTTCCGTTTGGAACAGAAATTCCTTTATATGTTTCGGACTTCAAACATTTGAAGGGTGACATCCATTCCGCATGAAAGACTGATACATATCCAACAGTTGCATCGTTCCTTAGCGTTAACTTGCCTAGAATATCGATGATTACGATGGTCTGATTTTCTGTAAAGTTAAACTCTACATACGGGTCTCTATCGGTCGTCAATGGTTCCCAATGTGCATTCGGTCGGAAAAAAATATCTGTGGGAACACAATCGTGTGTAGATGACGCAGTCACTGTACACAGGTCTGGTTGTATTTCCGTGATTATCTTTGTAAACTTTATTCCTTTCATAAACGAGTATTTTGGATGTGTAATAATATCAATATTTGTTGTATATTTATCCGGAATATCATCCAAATTCTCTACAAACGTGTACGTTTTCATATCTCCAATACGTTGTTCACGTTTTTTAGAGACGATACCCTTTACAATGCCATAGGATTCATGTTGTATAGAAAGCCGATCTATATGATTCATACAGATAAGACGGCTTGGATTACACACAATAAAATTCTGTGCTAGCAATTGATAAATAATATGATTATCGCATCCTGGTGTTCCCAATTCAAATCCACAATTTCTAACAATTAGATTTGGCGATTTCCATATCCATGCGTCTTGCGACCATACTGAGGCCTGATACGGTATTAAATAGGGGCATTTGTGCCGTGTAGCTAGATTCACTTCAAGTCCATTCAGAAGCAATAAATCACTACGGTCGTTGTGTTCGTAACGATTCATCGCAAAAAAGACACTATTGAAATTTACATGGCGTAGCACATCCACTGTGTTGTTTGTGTATATATCTGCGTTTATCAAGATACAAATACTATTGGCTATATGTGTATTATAGTAATCAAATACAAATTCATAGGTAAGGCGTTTTCCGATATTGACAATATGTAATTTGGAACGGTATTCTGCGGGTATGAACCCAAAATCAAAGTCTTCCTCAACAAGTACGTGGATTGCGTCCACAGATGTATTCATTGAATTACGAACTAAACAATCGTCAATCTCACGCTGTCGACGCATACGATAATCCGCACTCTCATTACGAATGTGATAGTATTGTACGACAATGACGATAGAATCAGTCATATGACGCATACATCCGTACTAAGGGTGGCGAAAAAAATATAGATGAATAGGAATGACATCCGTGGAAGAATCGACCGGACTATGTACAGAGGTTGTAAACTCTTACGATTTTGTCTATTACAACGCAAAATGGCAGGAGCCTGTAATTACCGAAAAATGTGTCTTTGATTTATTTTATGAAGGAAAGAACATTCCTCACCATTATTTTGCTTTTCCATGGGCAACCTACATTGACAATAAGTGGAAAAAAGACCGGTCATTAAATGACCTATTGGATTCGTATACACCCGATCCATCAAAAACGTATTTCACCGTCTTTCAACATTACCGGTTTCGTGAACATATTGATGTGCTAAAACGTCTCCGCATTCAGTATCTATTTACACCGCATTGTGCTGTGGGCGATGAGGTGTACGAGTCGCGCGATGGAATTAAGGTGCTTCCTTTTCCGTTGTATCCTGCTCAACGAAGTCCCGCTGACCAGATTCGTGATATTCGTACACGACCACTTCTCGCAAGTTTTATTGGTCAATACAATCCGAAAAACTACTTAACGGATGTTCGGGTACGTTTGATAGAAGCATTTTCACAACACGCTGATTGTTATGTTTTACAACGCACGGAATGGCACTACCAAGCCATTGTATATAGGGGAGCGGTGGACACGAATCTGGAAGCGGAAGAGGTGTACAAACGCACATTATGTGACTCAAAGTTTTCGCTTTGTCCCTCGGGATGTGGTCCCAATAGTATTCGTATATGGGAATCGCTACAGTGCGGATCAATCCCGGTGATTCTTGCGGATACAATGGTCATGCCGCCGTGCGGTCGGTCATGGGAGGATTGCTGTATTGTGTGGAAAGAGGGAGAGGTCGGGAGCTTGTATGAGCATTTAAAGAACTTCGAGGAGGAACGTTTGGCAGCGATGAGTTTGGCGGGAATGGATGTATACGCAAAGTACTTTTCGGAGACGACGATGAATAGGGGAATCTTGGATTATTTTAAATCGTAATTCTAGATGGAATTAATTGTTATTGACAATCATTTTGAATTTATTAAATTTAAAAAGGTAATTTATAATGTATCAAAACATTTATTAATAATCCCCGCTGATGCATCTACACACGATATGTCTAACCAATGTAATACTTGTTCATCGCTGTTCAATTACAATTATGTAAATAATGACGTGTTTAATGAATATTTAACAACTGTCAATAATACATTTAGTAATACATATCTAGTTCATCATACGCACCCAGGACAACATAATCCAGGACATATATTGGAGAGAACTTTATCGGACTTGATATTATTAGCACACTGTGATACAATAGAATCTGTCCTTGCGATTGATTTCAAACCAAACAATATTACTACGTTTTACAATGTAATGAAACATAGTTTCTACAATTATAATAAATCAGATGATGCTATAATTAAATATACATTCCCAGAAAGAAAAAATGAATTCATACTATTAAACAACGTTATTGTACGTTATAGAAATATGAATTTTTTATTATATTTGTATAAACATTATATTCAATTGAATACTATGCCAAATATAAAAGTATTAAAACTACTTCAAACGTCTGTATTAAAATATATAAATTACAATCATGAAAACAAGGTTATAAAAAAAAGTATATGTTTATTTCATCCAATTGAAAATACATACAAAGAACCAAGTCGCAATGCTGGTAGAAAAATTGTAAATATAGACGAGATAAGGGAACTTTTGACAAACAAAGGGTATACTGTCACAGTATTTACATGTGATAATTTTAAAAAACTCAATATAGTAGAACAAATTTTATTATTCCAAACATTTAATTATTTTATATCTCCTTTTGGATCTTCGTTTATAATATCGTTGTTTTGCCCGTATATGAAAAATATATGCCTTGTGCCCTATAAATACAAACCTCTAGACTTTTGGAATACGATATTTAATGCTGTTCGACATGAATTAAATATTGATGTGCGGTACGTTGAATGCGAAGGTGTAAAATGGTATGATAATGATAATTTATTTACAGAAGACGATTATAAAAATAAAGATTTAATACAAGGCGGACCCTGGAGTAGATTAGCTGTATGTAATCTAATTATAAATAAATCAATTGTTCATGAATTAGATCCGTAATTAATAAACTTTATAAATCAGTCCTTATAAAAATATTATAACAATATATAGATGGCAAAACATTTTTTAACATTTGGTGGAGGTAGCCAAAATTTTAGAGATGCGTCTATGCGATTAAAAATACAAGTAGAAGCATCATCGTTGTTTGATTATGTTCATTGTTATATTGACGCTGATTTGGAAAAAGAAGTTGAATTCTGGAATACACATAAAGATTTTATAAGCAAACATAAACGGGGGCACGGATATTGGATATGGAAATCTTATTTAATATTAAAAACACTAGAATCTATGAAAGATAATGATATATTACTATATTTAGATGCTGGATGCGAATTAAATTGTAAAAATATAAAAAAACTAAACAAAATGAAAGAATTTTTTTCAATTGTTCAAACAACAGATATTATTTATACAATTGTTTTAAATAAACCAAATTTAGAAAAATTTTGGAACAAGATGGATTTGATAAAGTATCTGGATGTAGGCGACGATCGTTATCTAAATACTCCTCAAATACAAGGTGGAATATTAATGTTAAGAAAATGCGACAAAGTAGTTAAATTAATAAGACAATGGTACGAGCTATCTTGTAATTACCACTTTTTGGATGATTCTAAAAGTATAGAGCCCGATATTAAAGAGAGAGAACAATATAGACACGATCAGAGTATCTTAAGTTTACTCATAAAGAAACATAATATGGAAAATAATTATTCATTATATGATGCGGTAGAATGTATTCATAATAGAACGGGAGATATGCGTTATCCACCTTGAATATAGCATCAAGGAATTGTTTTTAGTGAACGAATTTGAAATGAGTACTTTGTACCTATTTCAAATATTTATGGGTAAGAACCATACCTTTTGTGTATTTATCTTGTTCGCCGTTGAGTAAAAATATAGTTTACGTTCTTTCTAATAGTTTTTCTGTTTCTTTTTGTATAATATTAACCCAATAACTCATCTTCAGTTTATCCATATTCCATGATGTTTCGGTGATTCGTTTATATTCAGCCTCTAAAAATTCTTCTGTAACCTCATTCCAGTCATTAATCCAACAAATAGGTAGATCTGAAAATTCGTCTAATGCTATATGCTTCTTTACAATGGGAATGCTGCCCATATATAAAGTTTCCCACATACGATGTGTATCTACCCCAACACCACGAGGAGACAATACGAACTTATGATTTCTTAACTCTTCTAGGAAAGATTTACGACCCAACAATGTATAATTCGGTTTTATATTTGTAACCCATGGCTTATTTTCAAATAACTTATATAATGATAAACGCTCTTCTTTACAATTGTTCAAAGAGAAATTCATAAATACTACGTTTTTAATTTTACGTGGCATATTCATGACTTCTATCATAATATCTGTGTTACCAAATATTCTATGAACGTGTGAATCATCGCAATCATTTGTAATACCTAATGGTATTGTTCGCAAATTAGGATCGCATGTTTCTTTATTTATAGCATACCATACCTTGCAATTCTCTTTATATTTTTTAAATAAATTATCCGTAATCGGATATGTAGAATGGCCTGTTATCCATATGTTCGCTTTACGGTATGTATGCTCTTTTCCCCGCCAATTGATTGTATTGTTTCTAAGCAGAACATCCGTTTTTGTATAAGCAATATGTTCTGAATCTAAACTTAGAAATTTATCAGGACATATTATTTCAGTTTTATCAAACATTACCTGATATAGGCAAATATTTTATAAACAAATAAATAGATATGAAATTATTCAATATGGATCTACATATTTCTGTGATTGCAGACTTCAAACATCTGTTTCCTGAATTTGATATTACAGACTGGTGTATGAGTGGCCATTCATGGGTATTTAATCGAAAACGTGATTCTCCTAAACACATAAATGCGTCATCATGGATCCAAATAAATGAGTCAACCATACGTTTATTTCAAGACGAATACGATGATTTTTTAAAAACATTTGATGGATTTATTTGTGGGCATCCAAATGGGTTTATACCTATTTTTGAAAAATACGGTAAACCAATTATTATGATCAATTCATGCCGTTATGATTTACCATTCTGTTGGTCAAAAAATATGGATATGTTAGCATCCTATAAAGATTGTCTTCGCCGATTAAATGAAAAAGGCTTACTGATACCTGTATCGAATAATAAAGCCGACCAACTCTATACAAAACTTGGTTGCGGGCTTGATACAATACATATTCCTTCTTTGTGTGCTTATACAGGCATAAAATACAAACCTTCACGAACAACGTTTTTATGCTATCATGGAAGTTTCCCAAGTCATCCTCTCATTACAAACAAATCTGAATTAGGGAAACCTTATAAATGGTCTGATATTTCAGAATTCCGGGGTGTGATTCATATTCCTTATGAAATAAGTACAATGAGTATGTTTGAACATTATACAGCAGGAATGCCGCTTTTTTTCCCTTCTAAGTCTTATATGCTACAAAAGTGCGGTATTCAAAGTGTTGCTGCTTATTGGAAGTCTGATTTACCCGACGAATTATCAATATTCAAACATAAATCAACCTGGGTTGACTTAGCCGATTTTTACGAAGTATTCAAATCACCTAATATATATTATTACGATTCGTTTACACATCTTATAGAATTACTTGAAACATTTGAATGGAAAGACGATAACACAATCTTGGAATCATACAAGTGCGATATAAGAAATAAATGGATTACGATCTTAGAGAAACATTTTGATATTCATTTATAATTTATACAAAACTACCCACTCTCTCTTTCAATATGCGTATTGCTATCTCTGTTGGGAAATTATCTTTAAACTTATGAGTGTACTTTTTCAAAAAGTAGTCATAAGCATTACGCCCTATATTATATTTATCGAAGATAGCCTGAACCGCATTATTGAAATTAGTACGCATCTGATTTGACATATCAATATGTTGCTGTCGTATACGTTCCGCATCAACCTTTCCCTCCTTCTGTAACTCCATCCAGCGCTCCACTGCTGCTGCTACCGCACATTCATCTGCTTCAACCATGATAGAATTGTCTAGCGTATACCATGTATCACGACCTCCACGTCCACGTGTTGATACAACTGGTAAACCGCATAATAGATATTCACTTGAAGAATAGCAGGCTCCTTCAGCTGCGGAAAAAATACCACCGCAATACGATCGATTGTATATTTTTACAACTTCCATTGGAGTAATACGTGTCATGTTTATAAATTTACATCGAAGTTCCGAATAATCATAGATATCCTTTTTATTGAATAAACGTCCTTTAATATACGCAAGATTTTGAACATTTTTTGCTAGATACGGTCGTTTGAAATTTCGTTCTGGGCGACAATTCATCACCATATTGTAGTCTTTTTCTTTTGGATCTATCTTAAACTTATTGTAATCCAGCCAGCAATTATTATTACAGAAAATATACGGAAATCCATATTCAGTTGCCCATAACATTGTATCAAAATCAGGTGCTTCCCAAATTATGTTCTCAATTGGAAAGGTTGGATTTTGCGTAAACAATGTATTTCGTGCTAACTCAAAATTCCATTTCGCAAACATACAACCAATCATTACAAATACATAATTGCTTGGCGTAAGATGCGGAAATATATCCCAATTATGTTCTAGACCTTCAATCCGTAAGATTTGTATAGACCTATCTGTATAATAATCCATAATCAGACAATAATCCTTATATTTCCATGCAGGCTCTTTACATTCTTTTGCGATATATGGCGGCGAATTCCGTTTTGCTTGAACATCGTCGGTTAAAGCCTTGTATTGAAAGGAATATTCCTCACACCAGGCTTTATGCTCATCCGATATTCCGTGAAATACTAACTGTGTACGTTGAAATTCGGGATTCTTTTTTTTTGTATTAAATATATTATTCAAACTACATAAATCATCCTTCGTTTCATTCGTCAATAGAACATTGTAGATATTTTCGTTGTTCGCAAGATAAAAATATGGAATCACGGATTGAATATGTTCTATGAAAAACTCATACTTGTGTTGAGTCCCATCAATGTACTTACTCCTCACATAGAGATCCATTTCGTTCTCTATATACTGTTAATAAATATTATCCGCAGAATGGGTAAGAATGTCCTGTGTTACAAAACCATTTCCCTGGCAAACACGACGTGTCCAAAAAAGTCCATTTCGTACTCTAAAACGTGCGAAAACAGCGGAAAAAGGATTTTATACACGTCGTTCCATCGGATTTACCGCACGTAGTTCTCTCAAGTCAATGGGTCGTATTCCACGGTCATCGGGCTGTTATCAACTTGGGAATAAATATCGTTGAGCGGTACACACAGCACACGACGGTAGGGAAATGTAGTCCGTGCGAGAGCAAGGTTTTGTGCGACATACAACGGTCGTCCTTTGTCTTCAATAATCACCGCCCACACCGTATCCGATACATAGTATTCCAATGCTTCTGACAATCTCTCTCCGACCTCCTTGACTGGGCTTTTCGTGCGGATTCGCTCAATTGCTCCTTCACGTAGTGCGGGATGATAGGCTGTGTTCGGCTTAATCTCGTAGGGAATATCATGTATGGAACGGACACGACCAATCTGACTCATGGTGAATATCTAGTCGTAATTGTCTGCGAGAATGGTCGTCATTTTTTTAGAGTTTCGCAGTGTAAAAAAACCGAACCCTTTAGAAACGATGTCGACCGCTCCATTTCCACGTGGCGTCAACCACGCACCTCAGGAGTTTCAGATCAACGAATTTACACGCACCTGGGACGACGGCTGTGAAGTCGCACAGCAAATACGTGACCAAGCGGGTCCCGGTCAATACCAAGTTCGCAACCTCGTACCCAAACAGGCCGAAGCGGCGGCGGTTGAGTACCCGAATCCTACACTGCTCGGGCGCGAGGGATACGGCCTAAACAACGTTCGTGTCGACGATGATTCGCGTCTGCGTGTAAACTTTACACAGGAAGGCCGTCTTCGTTGCCCGCTCCACAACCAGTCACGCCCTTTTGCGACGGTTCCCTATATGGGCAACGGCCGCGGAAATGCTGACGTTGAGAGCAGCCTCATCTACTCGGAGTTTGCTCGTATTGAACGCCCTTGCGGAACTGTAACAGAGACATTCTTTGATGGACAATTTACGCCGCTTGTACCCCATTTAGCAAAACATATTCAAAACCCTACAAACTTGGTTCCCGAAGTTGCGGCGGCCGGTTGGATTCGCGGCGGTGTACCCAGTCGTCAATTTGTACGTGACCTGAACTGTTAGTGGGCTAAAAAAAATAGAAGAAATGAAGAGATAAGAATGGAGACAACCGAAACAAATGCGCCGTGGAATTCCAATTGGAATCGTATCGGATCGACGGACATGACAACTGTTCGCGATGAACAGTCGCGTGGTATGTTTTCCTATACCCAGATGCCCGTTAAATTCGAGCACCCTCAAAAGTGCCGCAACGCTCTTGGCCTCGTTGGCGGTTCCGAAGTGTCTAACATTTCTGGCAGCATAGTCGACTTAGAATCGGATTTAATGGGTATTACGCGTGTACAGAGCAAGTGTATTGCGCGGCAGTACATTCCGGCGTGCCCTCTTGGTGGCACGGATTGCCCCGATATGCCTCCGACATTTACGATTACGGACAAATCCAACGGTCGTGTAACGAGCGTTAATACAACTCCCCGAAATTTGCCGACTTGCCAGTACACAACATTCCCTGGTGTAGGTGCTCCCGAAAAACTCAACGCAGGAACGTGCCATCCTATGCGATTTTAAATAGCCGATATTTACATTGTTCAACATCATACTCATTATGATTGCGATTTTGAACTAAGTTGATAATTCATTTGTAGAAATTGTTCATCTAAACCAGAGGATGGCTACAACGTCACTAAAAGACCAGAGTTTCAATCGCCGTCAATACGATGGTTGTAAGACAACGGACGATTTACGTGTAACCACGGGTCCTGGCCGTTACCAGATTGCGGCTCCTCCGCAGTACTGCGATGCGTGCTTCGTGCCGGAACCAACCACACGCTTACAGAAGTGGGGCTCCGCCCAAAATTCCTCGTATGCGAAAACCGACGTTGAATCCGATTTATTCAATATCAACCGCCCTACGACCAAGACGATGTGTAATCAGTACAATCCCGAAACGGATAAAATTAACAAAGGCTCGCTTACATCGCAAAAGGAATGCTCATTCCCACAAGTACACACCCGGCTCGTTGATCCGCCATGTACATTACGCTCGTCCGGTTGGAATCGCTGGGAGTGGCTGTGCCAAAACCCACAGGAGTCCGTTATGATGCCCTTCGACTGGATGGTCACTACACGCCTCCAACAAAAGGATCAGTATCGCCCGTGTATTCCTGTACCGATTAACTCCACGACACTTCTACCTGCTCCTGCGGCCTACGACAATCCGAACAAGTACGAAGGCCTCCAAACTGGTGTTTTATCCGATATCAATGCGGCCTTACAACGTGCGGTCGTCAGTTATCCTCGTGGAGAAGACCATCTCCCGGCGGCTCCCAGTGCCTTATACGGCATTCAAGCCGCACCGGTCAATCCTCCATCCACCGGATACACAAAACACAATTACGCTGCTCTTGCGTAATCATATATACAAATACTACAGTACAATCCTATTCTTCATCGATTGTACTGTAGTTCTGCGAATGCGTGTTTGTGACGCTATAGAATCTTTACTGCCCAAGTAGAAGTTCCTTAATGGAAGCCGTAGCATTTATAGGTTTGCTCGGTGCCGGCTATCTAGCCAACCGTGCTCTTGCGAATAAAAAAGACGAGGGATTTGCGAATCCCACTGTACGTTCGCCCTCCGCAATCACAGCAACTCCAGGAACGGATCGCACACCTCCCAGTCACTATACTCTCCCTGGTCTACCACGCCAACCATCCTATACAACAAACGGTGGTTACGATCGCCAGTATCAACTCCCCTCCGGCGGGTCACTTCCCTCCGAACCGAATCCGTCGCAACTGCAAGCAACGCCGAATCTTCTTCCAGTTCCTCCGCTCTCCCTACCTACGCAAACAGATACGACCTCCAATCCAGGACTCCAACTTCGTCCTAACCGCTGGGAAGACGCAACACCACGTGATGCGTTTGTATCGCCCTTATCCGGCATTGTCTTTCAGCCCGGTGAGTTCAAACACGCCAACATGGTTCCCTTCTTCCGTGGACAACCGAAACAGAGTATGGTCGATAACGCAAACAATCAAGTTCTGGATAACTACACCGGCTCTGGCAAGGCTCTCTTTGCGAAACGCGAACAGACTCCCTTCTTTGAACCTACAAAGGAGCCCATCGGCAATCCGTTCGGATTCGAGTCTACGACGAATTTCATGGAGAGTCGTATTGTAGAACCGAAAAACCGTAGTGGCGAACGTCCTATGGAACAGATACGTGTCGGCCCCGGTCTCAATGCGGGCTACACACACTTACCGTCCGGTGGTTATCAACAACAAGCGGGCGAAGAGTACGTTATTCAACGTATGCCACGAACGAATGATTTGCGTGTAGCAACGAATCCCAAACTCAGTTATTCTCAACCCGTCGTTCCTGGTTCGCACTATATTACCACAAGTGGCACAGCAGAAACTGTTGGCGAAGTTCGTAAATACACACCTGACCGTTTTTACTTGAACGAAAACGGCGAACGTAACTTTGTAACAGTCGGTGCGGATACCAAACCGTCTGTACGCTCCGTACAAGTTCTTAAGGATACGACACGCAAGGATACAACGACTGAATATGGAGGTATTGCGGGTCAGGCGGAAGGCAAAGCGACCTATACAATTGGTTCTACCCGTACACCGCTTGCGAAACAGATGGGTTCGTGGGGATTCCGTAATGCGGATTTGACGGATAACTTCAACGCAAATACGGATGCGCAACAGAACGATTACGGTAAATCCGGCGTTGAAATCTTACCGAATGAACGTTTCTACACCGGCGAACGTGTACAGGCCACCAACGTTATACCGGATAGCCGTGAAGTTGCGTTGCCTCTCCAGGACGGAGCACGCCAAACCCGTGCGGAAGAACTTATTGACAATCCCCGTTCGTCCGGTAACTTTAACGCTCTTGCGGCCGGTCTCGCCGAGAAACCCACGACCTACGACCCCAACGATCCTCTTCGCACAACGGTTCGTGAAACAACGGAAGATAACGATTGGCTCGGTACGGCGGCTCCCGCAAGTGCTCAACCACGTCTCACCGTCTACGATCCGAATGATGTCGCACGTACCACCGTACGTGAAACAACCGAAGATAATGACTATCTTGGTGTAATGGCTCCCGCTGATGTCGCTCAAAAACTAACCATCTATGACCCTGAAGATATTGCTCGTGTCACCGGCCGTAATACGCTCGCAGATTGGGATATGTACCGCAATCGTGGTATTACCGATGTTCCACAAACCGCAACAGTTCGCCTACAAGATGGCGTTCGCCTTACACAAAAAGCGTCCATTTCTGGTAAATCCGCCTACACGGGCACAGCCATTTCGGCGGTTGCGACACGTGAAACAAATCGCCAGAACGCTCTTGCTATGCGGCACTACCCCCAACGCGAGAAGATTGCGCAAGGTCGTAAGCCGATGGGTTCCAGCACGAAGGTCTTTAATGGAGAAGATAATATCAATCTCCAATACCGTAGACTCGTCGCAGACTCGGTCAACGATCGCGAACCTGGTCTGGATCGCGTCAATTCAGAACCGACATCGACAGATGTCATTGGTGCGCAACGTCCTCGTACAGTTCTAAAACTCGATATCTCTGCCATTCGTAATGAGCCGGTCTACGTTGCGGCTCTTGAAAAGAATCCTTACGTGATTCCGCTACACAAATCGGCGATGGTCGGCGGTAAACATGCGATATAAATGCCTATAACATTTTTTTAGACTAAGGGGTGATAGTCTCCCTTAGTCTAAAACACCTACGCAAAAGAATACATAAACGAATGATTGATTCGGCGAAATACGATCCACATTCACCGAAACACATTGATGATATTGTCGGCAACCACGATATTATCAAAGACACTGCGGAATTGATTCGAACAAACAATGCGTCACATATTGTTCTTGTAGGGCCCACAGGATGCGGGAAATCGCTCTTTTTACGCCTCGCCCTTTCTGGATTTCTAACACTCGTGATTGATTGTACTGCGAATGCGGGTCTGCGTGATGTGCGAGATAACATTCGTATTTTCGCACGGGGTTCACGAACCAATGATGGTAAACTACGATGGATTATCTTTGAACATGCCGAAGCCCTTACATCAGATACTCAGGCCTTCTTGCGTCGTATGTTGGAAACAACGTCTAATACAACACGTATTGTGTTTGAATGTAAGGAAGCTGGAGCGATTTCCGAACCGATTCTAAGCCGTTCCAAGGTTGTTTCCTTCGTCCTACCCGAAACAACTGCGATTGTCTACGAATTACTACGTCGTACTGATTTCAAGATACCACGTGAACGTATTGAAACAATTGTACAATTTTCTTATGGAAATATCCGTTCCGCAATGTTGAATGCGTTGGCGATTCGCCATACTAATAGCCCTACACTGGGCCCCGATTATAAGGGTATATTTACACTTCTTACAAAACGCCCGGCTTTGTGCGATAGTCCTGAATGGATTACCTGGGCGGTTGAAACGGAATTGTACGCACGCATTAATTGTATTGATTTGCGTGATATTTTGCGTATTGGGTGGCCAGATAGCCCAATTGTATCCAATACCTGTTCGCAATGGTCCCGGCTTGGCGGAACGAGCCCACGAACGCTCTTTTTTGATTGCGTATCCTCATTGATTGGTGCGGTTGAAGCATGAGATATGTATATTCTCTCAAAACAAATGGAAACCGTATCCCTTTATTCCGAGGCACGCACGGAATATATGAAACAACTCTCTATATGGATTGTTCCACCGCTCGTAGAGTTTTTCCGTAAAGAATACAATACAATTCTCGCAAAGGAGGGAAAACGTACAATGGCTCTGTTCCAGAAATATTGCGCGGATGTCCCTCTATGGAACCAGGATGTGATTGATGTTCACATTGGTGTTATACTCGATAGTTGCCGGTGCGATTATGTTGAGGAATTGATGACAGCGGTTTTCATTGCTCACACAAAAATGCTTACGGCAATTCGTGTGAATAGTAAACAGAAGAAGCTCCAAATCACCCTTCCAAAACTTGACCATTTTCTCCACCGTGTGTTTATTGAATGTGCGCGGGCATTTTGGAAGGCTCCGTTCCTTTTTTCGGATGAGCTTTCACCGATTGAACGCCAGAAGAATATACTTCAGGCCGAGGTTATGTGTACCGAAGCATTGAGTGGAGCTGTACGTTCTCTGCTACCTGTAAAGTCTATTCTACGTGACTATCTGGAAGACGATGAAGAGGCCGAGGAAGAAGAGGAGGAAGACACCGCGGCTGTCGCCGAAGAGAAGCCTGCGGCGGCTGCGGCCGAGGAGAAGCCTGCGGCGGCTGTCGCCGAAGAGAAGCCTGCGGCGGTTGTCGTTGAGGAGAAGCCTGCGGCGGCTGTCGCCGAAGAGAAGCCTGCGGCGGTTGTCGTTGAGGAGAAGCCTGCGGCGGTTGTCGTTGAGGAGAAGCCTGCGGCGGTTGTCGTTGAGGAGAAGCCTGCGGCGGTTGTCGTTGAGGAGAAGCCTGCGGCTGACGCCGAGGAGAAGCCTGCCGAACCAGCACCCGTTGTTATTAATACAACTACGCCCATCGTTATTGAAAAATTAGATACATCGCCGCTTCTAACAGTTCCGTCTCCATCCGAGGAGAAGACGCTCGAGATGGAACCGAAATCCACCGTCGGCATTGAAAAATCCAATGAAACTGTTGTGATTGATACAGAGCCGTCTGTACATTTTACACCCTATGATACAGTCTTTGATGAAACCACGTCCGCTATTAGTGAAATTCGTTATACTCCGAAGATGGATAAAGTCGCAAACTGGGACGATGCTCCCAAACTTACTATTGGTACAACAAGTTCTTCACTCGAAATGAATGATGTTGTAAACCTTGAGGCCGATATTGATACACCGTTAACCGCTACATCCGATTTTGAAGTTCTTGCGTAAAGATACAGAATCGCTTTTCTGTTGAGCGGCTAGAAGCCTCACGATGTCCACCTTATACTTTCTAATCTTTACTGTTGTTGGCGGTGTCCTTGCTTTATTTATAGCAGCTGGCGTTAGTTCGTTTCAACACAATAAACTCCCGGATATGAGCAGCCTATTCCGCTGGTTTATGGCGGGAACCGTTACAAGCGGTTTAGGTTCGTACGCATATCTATTTGGTGCGAACGGTGACCCGGCGGCATTAATACAGAATCTAGGAGACGCAATGGAAGTGAAAAAAGTTGTGGAAAGTCTTACAAGTGCCGCCGAATCTGTTGCGGGTGGTGGAGCTGTTCCAGAATTGGCTGTGGACACAAAGAAAGATGTTGAAGTGAGTAACGAAATTACTGTAGGAATGCCTGGATTCTAATGAACTGTATTGTGTGGATGATATTACAAACAAACTTCTTACAAAGAGTTTGTTTGCGATATAGAAAAGAATACTACTGAAATAGTAAGGAATGTCGGGTACATTACAGTTTGATAACGTAGAAGTATTTACAAATCCAGGTGTTGGAACACCTTTTATCGAATTAACATCCGCACCTGGTGTAACCGGATTCCGTCTTTATACAGAGGGAAGTAACCTAATTGTACGGGATACGATGAATCAGTCTACAATATTCGGAACGGCGGGTCCTACCGGTGCGACAGGTCCCCGTGGACTTCAAGGAAATCCTGGCATAGGTATTCAAGGCATTAAAGGTGATACAGGTGCGACCGGTCCAGCGGGTTCATTTACCTTAGCGGCTTCGGAATACGGAGATTATATATTTTATAACGGAAGTGCCTTTATTACCGGTTCTACAAATGTTGCTCTCGGCTCGTTTGCCGGTGAAATTGATCAGGGATACCGTGGAGTGGCTATGGGGTATATGGCAGGAAATGCTAAACAGTCCACGTGTTCCGTTGCGATTGGTGTGGCTGCGGGGGCGGGCGCTCAATCCGAATATGCGATTGCAATCGGTAATGAAGCCGCAAGTTTAACACAAGGGAAAAACGCTGTGGCGATTGGTCATATGGCAGGAAATGATACACAGGGTGCGTATGGTATTGCGATTGGTAATATGGCAGGTACAACAGACCAATGGCCGAGTTCCATCATTTTCAATGCGTCACAAAATGCACTTGAATCCTATTCATCCGGTTTGTACATATCACCTATACGTCTTGATACAAACATAGATCAGTACATACTGGCATACGATCCAATTTCCAAAGAAGTTGTGTATAAAAATTCAATTGGGATTATATCATCATTTTCTACAATGATTATTAGTTCCTTAACTACAAACAATATGTCGTCGCTAAGTGGACAGATTGGCGGTTTTATTGCGAGTTCCATTGTTGCGAAGAATATCTCCTCTATTTCTGGTCAAGTTGGCAGTCTTGCTGTTTCTACAATACGCGTTGGTACACTGGCAAATAACAACTTCGTATTCTTTTCAAAGAATAAAACGCCATATTATTCCAACTCTATAAGTTCCTTTAGTCTCGTTGGCGAGAATTTATCGAATGTATTTTATGTAGCCAAGAACGGCGATGATACACTCGGAGACGGTTCTCAAATGCGTCCATTCTTGACCATTTCTACAGCAGTGGGAAAGGCTCCCATAAATCAATATTGTGCTGTATACGTAAGTCCTGGAATTTATGAGGAATACGTAGTTGTAACCAAACCAACTCTTTCTATGTATGGAACAACACGAGGGTCTAAATTTAATCAAGGAGTTATAATCGATGGTTCTTTAACTATTATGAATAACAATTCTACAACTCCTAATGCTATAGGTAACATTGTTGGTGAATATGCTGGTCTACATATTAATCAACGGGCTAACAATACAAGTACATCATTAATTACAATCCGTGATTATGCTGTAAGCACTCAAGTATTTCAAGTGAATTTTGCGAGTATGTTAGTAACTGCGGAAAATATTAACGCACACGGATTGTTAATTAGTAGTTTCTCGCGAGCGACCAACGGCAATTTAACACGTGTCAATATTCAGAACAGCAGATTTTCAATTCCATCTGTTAGTTCTTTAATTGGATTGAAGGGCGGTATGTTATGGGAAATGAACGACAATTACGTTCAAAATACTGGTAGCGGCTCTGCATTGGAAATTGTGGGTGGTACAGGACAAATATTAGATATTCGTAATAATACGTTGTCAGCGGATACAGGCTCTGCTCTCACGATTGACAAACTATTCAGCAGTTTCAATTATGGATTCCGACGCAACATAATTACGGCTAATACAAATGGTGCCACTGTAAGTATGACATCCAATAATGGTTATATATTCGGGGTAAAATTCCCAGTACCGTTTACAGATAATTATATCACAAATACACAAGTCCTTACAGGTGGTAATAGTTTGTTTGAGATGACCGGCTCTGACAATTTTATAAACTTGACGCAAAATGAATTGTTACTTGCAATGCCAAAGGCTTTATTTCCATTCAATCCTGCTTATATCGTCCGTGGAAATACGTCGAATACGATTTTCCACCGGAATAATACACTTGCTGCTCCCAATCCAGATACATTACTAAGTACCGTTGGTACTTACTCGCCTGGTATGTCAACAGTCATGAATCCAGTATTCTTGGATTATATTGATCCACAACTGTTTATTAGTTCCTTAACTACAAACAATATATCTACACTTCGTGAGCAGGTTGGTGTTCTGACAGCGACACAAAATACTATGAGTTCCATTGTTGCGAACAATATTTCAACGCTCTTTGAGCAAGTCGGTGTATTCATAGGAACTAGGAATACGATGAGTTCCATTGTGGCGAACAATATCTCGACGCTCTTTGAGCAGGTAGGCGTTTTCGTAGGTACTCAGAATACGATGAGTTCCATCGTAGCGAACAATATCTCAACGTTGACGGAACAGGTTGGGTCGCTCATCGCCACAACCATAAATGTCTCGAGTATTAATATCTCTTCACTCTCACAAACCGCTCCTATTGGAAATACACTCACGGTGGATGCGATTTACGGTAATGATACAACGGCTGCTCTCGATCGGTATGCGAAACCATTCTCGACCATTACGGCTGCGTTGGCTTTGGCGACAAGTGGCCAAAATGTCATTGTCCGACCAGGTACATACAATGAATCACTTATTATGCCTGATGGTGTATCGGTAACGGGTGCGGGTACTCAGTGTGTCATTATTCAAAAACTCAATGTAACCTCCAATACAACACTTATTACTATGAGTACAAACAACCGTTTTGAAAACTTTACAGCCAACTTGACAACCGCTACGAATGGCGTAGATCTGATTGGATGCTATTTACCTAGCAGAGCAACAACCACATCCAAAATACGCCAAAGTGTATGGAATATATCCACCGCTACCACGACTCCCTGCTCCACTATTGCTATGTATTCGCCAGGAACGACGGCGAATCCGTCTACATTTTCATCGCCAAACATCATTCAACGCACTACACTTAATGTTGCGTCCGGCAACAGTGGGTTGACACGTGGTATTTACGTCAATGGTCCTAATCGGTTTGCTGTTCGTGATATGGTTGTCAACGCAAGAGGCATCAGTTCAATCGGTATTGAAACCGCCAATCCTAACGCATTTGCGGATGTGAAAACGACCAGTGTGTACGGAGAAGCGTTAGATATTTTTCGCGGCCAAGGAAATTTGGAACTTGGATTTACAAATTTACAAAACGGCACTTGTGGTTCAAGTAGTTTCTCGGTTGTTTTGGAACCGAGTTTTACAACGTTTGGTGTTGTTGGTGACCTTAAAACAAATCATCTATATTATATTGTTCCAGGCGTTGTATCAGAAGCAACTGCAGATGTTTTAGATGCCGCTAATTTAGCAGAAATTCCTGTCACACAAAATCTGATTCTTATTGCGGGCACAATGATATTTTCAGGCACACTTAACTCTGGTGTATCATTAACGTTTAATCTATACAAACGAATCGGAGGAGTAGCACCTGATATACTTGTATACACTTTACAATTAACCACATCCCAAAAGAAAGTTGTGAATCAGCGATTATCGGTTGAATTTGATAATGGCGATACATATTATGCTACACTTACGACAGTTGGTAATCCAGAAGTAGGAACCTTTACGACTACCTTGTCATTCTATTAGACGGTTATTTTGTGGTTTATTTTCATTGCGTGATATTCATACAATGAAAAATAATCTTAAAAACGTAGCGAATATGGTGAAGCCACTACGTATACAGATGCGCAATACTTGCGTCCATCTCCTCCTTCTTCTTCAGAAAGAGGTCAATATGGCTCTTCTTGAGAATGAACGGCAACGAGAAGCCCTCAATCGCAAACGGCACCTGTTTCGGATTGTTGTAGAAGCGGAGCAGATTGAGTTTGCTCGCAATCGTCTGGATACAACGCTTGAGCTCACGGACACCCGCCTCACCGCCCGTAAAGTTCTCCACAATATACTGGAGAATCTCCTTGCTGATATTGACCTTCTCAAACAGACCTGACTCACGGAGTGCTTCAGGAAGCAGATAGTTCTCCGCAATGAGCAACTTGTCCTTGAGCGAGAAGCCCTTGACCGCAATATTGTACATACGGTCGCGCAGAATCGGATTGACCTTCTCGTGATTGTTGTGCGAGAAGATAAACAAGCAACGGCTCAAATCAAAGTCAATGCCCGTAAAGTACTTATCCTGGAAACGGTCGTTCTGGCTGCCGTCCGTCAAGTGAATCAGAATATTCATAATCTCGTCGCCCTTCGGCGTTTCTGACACCTTGTCCAACTCGTCAAAGTAGATAATCGGATTCATACATTTGGACTGAATGAGAACGTCCGCAATCTTACCCCATGTAGACCCCTCGTAGGTGTAACTGTGACCATCCATGAAACTCGCATCCGTCGCACCACCCAGCGTAATGAAATGGAATGGACGTTGAAGAGCCTTCGCAACACCATCCTTAATGAGCGTCGTCTTACCAACACCCATGGGTCCGTGAATAGACAGTACATTACCGTGTGCTTTCGGATTCGCAATCCACGACGAGACAAACTGAAGAATCTGGAGTTTCGCCTCCTCGTGTCCATAAATTGCGGACTCCATCGCCTTATGAACACCCGTCATAAACTCGCCGCACTTTTCCGCACCGTCTTCAATCTTGACAGGGAGGTCACGATAGATGCCGAGCGGTAGATCCGTAAATCCCGTAATCCAATGCGAGCATTTGTAGTACTCGGACGACGACGGATCTAGGTTACAGAGAGCACTGTACTTTGACATCGCAATACGATTCAGTTCCGGTTTGACCGCCACCTTTTCCAGAATCTTAAACTTGAGCGGAATCTGTACCTCCGCCGGACTCGCCTTGTACTCCAATACTTTCAGAAGAGAATTCTGCTTTTCGCCATTGAGCGTCTTAAAATAAGTAATATCATTGTCAATATTGTCTTCCTCTTCTTCCTCTTTTTGTATGAGTTCGACGAAACGTTTGACGTTTGCGGACTCCTTTTTCATATTGTGCTTACGCGGCTTATTCGAATCACGGCCGCCAAGCATATCTGAAATAATAATATCAATCCCACGGCGTGGCTTGGACTCTTCCTCATCGTCATCCTCGCCTTCATATTCGTCGTCGTCGTCATCGTCCTCCTCATCATCGTCAAACTCCTCTTCCTCGTCTGAGTCTTCCTCCTCTTCAGACTCCTCCATAACCATACGCTTGGATGTCTTACGAGACTTTACAGGCTTACTCCGACGCTTTTTGGCAACAATCTCCTCTTCAGACTCCTCCTCCTCTTCAGATTCTTCGACGACCTTGCGTTTAGATGATTTACGGGGTTTCTTGACCTCTTCCTCTTCCTCATCACTTTCAACTGGTTTCGCCTTACGACGCAATACCTTACCTCTCTTCGGCGGTTCCTCTTCCTCCTCGGATTCTTCTTCGTCACGAATCAGCAGAGTCGGCTTACGCTTCTTCGGAATATCCGAATCCGGTGTGACTTTCATAAGTTTTCGCAAACGCCGTTTGGCGACTTGTTTCGCCTTGCGTGGCTCTTTTGCATCTTCCATAGCGAAGATTTCACTATCGCTCTCGTCTTCATAATCATAATCAATTAAGTTACGAACATTTCCTTTGGAGTCAACGCTACTATCATCGTCTCCTCCAGTAGCAGTCTTAACGCCCTTCTTCCCCCGCTTATCGTTTCCCTGGTTGCGTGGCATTTGAAGTTGAATCTACAAAGAACGCTTAAATACTGAGGTCGTATAATGAATACGGCTTCGGTAGTCAATTTTTATCATTTATGATTTCCGTATGATACAAAAAATATATGTTTTGTATTTACCGCGAGTTGCCCGAGCCAAACGTGCGGCGAACCGTGCGGTTGAGTCCGGAGGCCGTGTTGTTTCCGAGGCGACCGACACCCGCCGTCAGGTTACGCACCGACTTCGTGAGGACGTTCTTCGTGCCCTTGGCCGCCGCCAGAGGGATGTTTACCGCAAGGTTGAGGCCACGGCCGGCGACGTTGCCCGCAAGGCTCAGCGTGCCCGTAACAGGGGCGACGACAGTCTGAAAAAGACCGCTCGCACCACCACGGTGGGCACGACGGCTGTTATTACGGCGGCTATTCTTCTTGTTGTTACGGCGGCTGTTCTTGTTATTGCGGCGAGTGTGGCGGGGCATTTTCTAATGTTAGCAAATGTTTTAGTTTATTTCCAGCCACGCTCAGCAAAGTCTACCAAATGCATCAATGCGAACCGACCCTTGTTGGTCAATCCGGGAATTTCTGAACGCGGCTTCTTGACTAGGGTATTTAAGCGTTCTTTAATCATCGGTGCCCAATCCGATGAAGATAGGATGGATGACGCACTTGTACACATGTTAGACAAGCAGTCAATGTATTCCTCACAAAGGAGAGTCTTCTCAGAATTGTTGTGCGAGGTTTCCAAAACAAGAACGATCTTCTGAATAAGCGTACCAAAGGCGTCCTTGTCGGCTTCGCCACACTTGACGAGTTCGGCGACAAACTGGCTGTAGCCACGCCGCCACTTCTTACGCTCCTGTGCCTCCACAAAGGCCTTGTAGTCCTCAGTACCAACATCGGGAACGCCTTCCACCTCCGTAAAGATGGCTGTATAATCCTGGAAGATCTTGTTCATCACAGTACGAATGTGTGTAAACTCGTCGGCGAGCTCGTGAAGAAGACGAGCATAGAGAGGGCAGAATGCGGACTCCGTCGCCGCCTTCATGAAGACGAACTTCATCAGTTCGTCAAGAAACTCAATCTCGGTCGAATCGAGAATCTGCTGCATGAAGACCTTCGTTGCGTCGTAGGTTGAATGACCGATCTTGTTGATCTTGCCCTTCACACGAGCAAGAATGCGATCCTCCGTATCGACAGCCGCCTTCACAGCCTGAGAACTGAATTTCGGGGTTGTGTCTACGGCTTCCACCGGCTTACTTACGACAGGCGAAGTGTACGCACTTGAGCGAATGCTTTCACGAGGAGCCTCGCGACTGCTGTCGCCGTGGCTGCTACGATAATTGCTGTGGCCGCCGCTGTGGCCGCCGCCGTGGCCACCGCTGTGGCCGCCGCCGTGGCCACCGCCATGGCTATTACGATAGCCGCCGCCGCCGCCACCACCATGGCTGTTACGATAGCCGCCTCCACTGTGACTGCTGCGGCCAGTCGACTCATCGTATCCGCCGCGAGCCGCTGGCTCGTCATAGCCGCCTCCACGACGGCGATTCGTATACACCTGGAAGCCATCGTCACCAGAACGGTTGCCTCCGCTACGCCAACCTGCCGGGCGACTGCCGCTGCTGTCGCCGCCACCGCCGCCGCCCGAAAACGAAAGATTGCCAAACCGCTTGGCCGACTTCGTCGCACTTTTACTGAAATACGGAAGTGCCATCATAACCGCCTCGACCTCCGGAGGGCACGCCATAGGACGATTCCGCATGTCAAGTACCGCCCGCAGCGTCTCGGGAAACGAAGAAAGACGTGACGAAGAAGATGCCATGTTAGAACGAGATGACATTTGAAAGAAAGAACTTGTACGCAGTAAATAAATGAAAAGGAATCCCGATACCTGTAGAATTAGCGTTTCGTTCCATCAATTTTTTGCGAAGTTCTGAGTAAATGCTCGGGTCACGAGTCCATTCCGATTTTGATCTATCTCATATTTCCGTTCCCTGTAAAACATCGTGGGGCACCTCGCACTTCCAACAAGGGATTCGTGATTGTAGTGCGGATCCGGCCACCATTAAACGGAAACAACTTCCGCTTCTCGGCCTTCGTTCGGAACAAACGACTGTTCAAAAAATACAGAATGATCTCGCACAACTTTCCGCCATTACATCTCGGATTGATGATAGCATAAACAATAAAGATTCACGCATTGAAGAGTCTGTATCGCAAATTCTATGGAGTCGCAATAGTATAGCACGATTCCTAAATACCAGTCCGCTCATCCTAAATACATATTTTACCTGGAAAACAATCCTACTTCCTGGATTTGCGATAATCGCACCGGTTCTCGCAATCGTCATTCCATTTTTTGTACTTCGTATTCTACATCCAGAACAGGCCTTTGAATTGCCAGAATACATAGATCGTGTCAAAGATGTATTGCTCAAACAGATTACAATCCCAAATATATTACGTGCTCGAAGTCACGAAGACCGTCTTGGTCGTCTCTTTGAATCGCTCTTTATCGGATTCACGCTTATTATGTTCATTATGAGCCTATGGAATCAAATACAGTCTTCGTTACATCAACGTGCGATATGGTATGATATTGCTACACGGGGCGGTGAAATCAAAACAGTTTACACGGTTGCGAAATCCATTGTTGGACGCTTACAAGAACTACCGCTAAAAAAGAAGAAGGCCATCAAATATTGCTTGGAACGTGGCGAAAAGGCGATTCTCGCCGGAAAATCCTTCGATGATTTGGACAATGTGACATCCTTTGGTCACGTATGGAATAATTCGTCGTCCATTCACGAGATGATTGCGTGGATTTCCGAAATAGACGTACTTTCCGCAATAGCATCCATAGACTCTATTTGTATTCCAAAACTTCAAACAAAACTTGGTATCACGCTCAAGGATGTATACCATCCCAATCTCAAAACCTGTATTTCAAACAACTATTCTGCTGCTCGTGCTCATACTTTGCTTACGGGTCCTAACCGTGGAGGTAAATCCACCTATTGTAAGGCAGTGGGACTTGCGGTGCTGACCGCCCAGAGTTGGGGATTTGCGTGGGCTACGTCTATGTCCTGGTCGCCGTTTCATACGATTACTACCGCACTAGAGCACGAGGGGAAAATGGGTGTTGCGTCTACCTTTGAGGCCGAGATTGACTTTGCGAAATCCGTCCTTGCAGCAACCGGCGGCTCTACGTTCGTCATGATGGACGAAATATTCCATTCCACAAATGCGCACGACGGTCTTATTGCGAGCCGTATTTTCTTAGAGAAACTCTATGTGAAACCCAATACGGTGAGTGTAATATCCACGCACTTCAAAGAATTGGCGGAATGTTATGAGAAAACCGCACAATGTTTGAAAATGGATGCTACTGTCAATGAGGATACATCGTTATCCTATTCTTACAAAGCCGTAGATGGAATTTCCGATATTAGTAGCGTGCTGGAGATATTAAAGGAAAAGGGGCTTATCTAATAACCCGGATTCCGAGATTCTGCGTTTCTGTAGGAAATTTAACATTATACGCAGAATCAGAAGACACAATGAACCTGTCCGATACATTCTATATCGCACTTTGTATGACGGTGCTAATTCTCGGTGTTGTATATTGGTTCTGGACACAGAATCAGTTTATGCTCCGCAAGATCAACCTTCTTGAGAACATTGTATACGAGATGAAGGCAATGCTTCCACAATCTCCTACAGAATCGCCCGGAGACGGTGGTGTACTACAACCGGCAGAGTACCCTCCTGCTCCTTCCTCAGTCCTAGGCGAAGACGAGGATTTGCTCCACGAAGAACTCCACGAGGAAGTCGCACGCACACCCTCTCCTGTTCCCGCACCCTTGAGCCCGTCGCCTATGAAGTTTGTAGATAGCGTGGAGGATGCTGTTACGGAGGCTCCTGTCAATGCGGCGGTCGTCCCTCCTATGCCCGATGATTTACAGCCAGGCGGTGTCGGTAGCGGCGTACCTGAAGTCAAAGACACGACGAGCCTTCTTGAGTCGATGACACTCAAGGAACTACGCCGTCTAGCGGAACAGCGTGGCATAACGGGTGCTTCGACAATGCGTAAGCAACTTCTTATTGATGCACTCAAAGCCGGCGTGAATCCGAAACCCGCCGAGGCCAGCCCGTTTGACTCCAATGACGGCGTTTTGGAACTCAATTAAGCTTTCTGCTCCTTTATTTTGTGTATCCAATCCAAAGAGACACGATGAGTTCGTTGATGTTCGCTCCAGTAACCGCAAATCCTTCCGGTGATGCGTGCTTTACAACGTCGGATCCGCAGTATTCTTCATCTGGAGCTCCTGCTCGTATGGCGGATGGTCGTATAGTCACAGACTACCGTCCCCGTTGCTTACAGTATCCTCTCAAGGCGGTTCAAATGTATGGCGAGAATGGTGCCCGGAGCCGCATGGTCAACGGTGCTGAAGAATTACGCCGCTCTGTACGTGATATGAACAATCAGAAACTGACACCTACATCATGCGAAGATACGATGGTTCCTGAACTGTACAAGCGTGTTTGTACCTGGCAGGGATGTAAAACGATTCCTGGTAACTTCCAAGGTATCGGTGTAGGACGTATCTATGTCCCGAATGCGGCCGGCTCTGCTTCCAATCCGCAGGCTCTCTCGGATTCTACGATTCCCGACATTCCGAACACCTATCCTCGTGTCCCTGCTCGCACGACATCGCAGTGTGCGATGAATGATCCCGAAGTTGCGTGGAATCTGCGTGGAAATGCGGCGACCTTTGGCGGTTCTGCGAAGTCGCATCCGTACTCGAGCCCCCGTGCGTAGACGGACTATTTGTTTATATAATGATATATGTTTTAGTGGTCTAAAATATATATCCTACTATAGAAATGGAACATTCATCCAAAGGCGAAGGTGTTGAAGGCGTTGTTCGCCGTAATCCCGTTGACGGAACCGTAACCATTAACGGACGTATCACAATATTTGGCAACACACCGCAACGCATCTCGTGGATTGCGGCCGCACCCGTAACACGTGGTATTGGATTCGCCGGCTCTGGTCAGCCCTATCCGAATAAGGATATTGCGTATTCTGAAACTCCTAACAAAGGAACTGTGGATTCTGCGGATGGTACGTTCTCCATCAATCTGAAGGGCATCCCTGCCGGATATTTTGCGGGTCTCGGCTCTATCTACGTTCCCCCGCTCGTCGAATTCCGCACGTCTACTCCCGATAAGAAGAACGCCCAACTCAGCCTCCAAATTAATGATACTGCGGCTCCCTATCGCTGGATTTCTGGTTCGCCAGCAACGATGCGTGCGGAAGTTGATACACCCGAAAGTACGGGGCGTGCGATGTACTACAAGGGACGTGAACAGATGCCGCTCTTTGACAACCAGGAGGCTCAACTCCGTGCGAAGGGCTATCCTGGTGATATGACTGCTCGTGGCTGGCCAGAGCCCGATGACCAGAAGCCATGGGCACGTGTTCCGCCGCCGGCGTAATACGCATTGATTTTAGACTCGCACATATTGTAATATTTGTAAGTCTACTGCGTAAAAAATTGAATTTCCGGATTCACACCGAATGTAAGGTGCGACAATGCAATATCTATCGGGTTCCAAAGTTACAACATGCGGCGACATACCCGAACGACAACAATTACTTTCTTTTATAACGTCCCGTGGAGCCAAATGGGAATCCTGGGCGTCTAACATTCGTCTTCTGATTCTCGGTACGGGTTACAAAACACATTGGAAATACGCAACCGCATGTGCGGCTGGTATACCCTGCGTTACGGCCACGGAACTTCTCGGCTCCGTAGAGTCGGCTCTATGGACGACTAAATATACGCCTAAAACACTCCGTGGTATTATTGGTCATACGACGCAAATACAGGATTTAACGAAATGGTTAACGGATTGGACTCCTAGTGGTGAGTATGTACGTGGAGCCTTTGTATCGGGCCCACCAGGCATTGGTAAAACGACGACGGTTCACTTAATCATACGGGCGTGCGGATACGATGTTGTGGAATTCAATGCGAGCGACGAACGTTCCGCAACCGCCATTCGTCGTTGGTTCGATGAGGCCTCTCGTTCCGCTGCGGTGGGTCGCCGTCGTGTCGTCGTGATGGACGAATGCGATGGAATGAGTCGTGGCGACCGTGGCGGTATTGGCGAACTTGCTCGTATTATAAAACAGTGTGTCTTTCCCATTATTTGTATCGCTAATGAACGAGGGTCGCCACGGATGCGTCCGCTCGCCGCAGCGTGTCTGGATATTCGCTTTGCGCGTCCAACAAAAACGGTGATTGCTCGTACATTGATGGACAGTGTTGTGCGTAAGGAAACATTGAAAACAACGGCGGCTGAACTGGAAACACTCTGTGAACGGAATGGGAATGACATTCGGTCTATTTTGAATACCTTACAGTTTTCAAAGCAGACAAAGGGAGCCGGTATGAAGGATGATATTTTACGTGTTGACGCATTTTCCGGTGCGGGGAAATTACTGGGTGGTGACCGTCCCTTTGCGGATCGTGATGCGCTTGTCTTTATTGATTACGGATTGATCCCGATGATGGTGGCGGAAGGATATATTGCGACGGCTGGGCGGTCACGTGATGGATGCTCTGAGGCCGTCAAACTAGAGCGTTGTGCGAACGCAGCGGACGCTCTCGGCGAATGGGATATTCTTGAACGGCGTATTCGTTCGTCGCAACAATGGACAACCCTACCATATTCTGTGTCGGCTGTTGTGCGAGCCGCTACAATCTGTAACGGAACAGCACCGTTTCAACTCTTTCCATCCTGGCTCGGTAAACATAGCAAACGGCTGAAACACCGACGGTGGTTCAGCGATATGGGTCGTCGTATTGGTCATCGTTCCGATATATACGATACATGTGACTTGCTGCGAGCACGCATCTTCCGTTCTGGAGTCAGCGGTGTAGGTATTGTAGATACACTCTGCGAACTTGGATTGACACGTGATGATATGATGGAGACGTTGACGGATACAGTATACAAGGGTAACGAGAGCCAGGTTGCGTTGGATACAAAAACGAAAGGAGCCATTACTCGTGAATGGAAGAAACGAGAGGTGAATTGTATTGAGGTGAAGAAAAACGATGAGGTGGAGTCTGACTTAGACTACGAGAGTGATGAGGATGTGATGGATATATAGATCGAGTTCTTTAATGTAAATTACGAAAAGGTTATAATTTCTTAGACCTTTTACCACCGCACGGGTCTAAAGCCATTTCAAATGCTGATATTGGATGAAGTGATTGCAACACCGCTGTTAACATATTTTGGTAAAGAACTAAAAGTAGAACTGCCTTTTTTAATTCCAACAAAATATAGATCTTTTGAGATATTATTATAATATGTATCCCAAACTGAAAATAAATCGTTCAACGGCAATACTTCATTTAGGTCTTTTTCTGTCAGATTTTTATAATAATCTGACATATCTTCTAAATTACCAATTGTTCCATAAGAATCTTTAGGAGTTGTTCTTCTTGTTCCATGCTCAGCTCTATTTGTCGAAGCACACGTGAAACAAAACAAACCATCTGGTTTTAACATATTATAAATTTTGATAAACGACTCTTTATATTCTGGATCATGTTCAAAACATTCTGTAGATACAATTGTATCAAATGTATTATTAACAAATGGCAAATCTTTTGTTTTTGATACAATTGTTACATTATTTGCTTTTATTACATCATTTCCATCATATTCGCAATTTTCAAATAAAAAACGATTGTTTCCATTAATATCTCCTGAACCAACATCTAACACTCGCTTTCCAATAAAAAAATTGTGAAGTATTTGTTTTATAAATAAAGTAAACGCTCTTGCTTCTGGATGCATGTTATATATAGTATATATATTTAATTTTTACATTTGTGCGTATTATATAAATTCGTCATTTGAAATGTTAAAAGATGTAAAAGACTGTAACCGGGATTGGTTATACTATCTTGTAGTTTTCATAGAAACTAAATTTAGTTTTATGAAGACTTTAAAATAAACATATAAATTTTTTATTAATCCCTCCGCCGAACAACATACAACACTCGTGTCTCTCCATCCACCTCAATCCTATCCAAAATATCGCCAAAATAGGTTGTACAGCTCGCTTCAAAATTTGCCTTATTATATTCTTGTATGTGCTTCTCTTTATTGTAATCAAGATGTTTGAAAAAACGTATTGCGGGATCCGCCGTGTCAATCCATTCAATCAATAAATACTTTTTCGTAATTGTTTTCAAATACTTGAAGATGGGGTCAAATGCTAAAAACTTTAGCGATGTACATGAATAAATCCAATGAATAAGTGCTAACATAATTGTTATATCGCTGGGAGCAATTTCATCACCAAATGAATACTGTTGTGGAATAACATTCGTAACATTGAGTGATTGATTGAGTTCGTTTATGATCGGGATACATTCTTTGTCGTGGTCAAGTGCGTACACTGTTTTATAAGCTAAATAAGCTGCTGTATAAGATGTAATGCCTGTATTTGAGCCTACATCATTGACTGTTTCACATTCTGTTTTTAATGCCCTTAGTTTATTTAGTAAAATAGAATATTTCTTATTTTTTGAAACAAAAATTATTTCTTGTTTTGATATTTTAAATGATTGATACCCGCCTATATGAATCATATCCCCTACATATTGTATAGACGGTGTTTCAGATTGACTACCTTTCATACCCCTATCTTTATTCAAATACAAGGTTCCTTCAGCCATCTTCTCTACTATAGAAGTATCATTTTTAATTCCATCCGGTTTTGTATTGTTCCAGTTAAATCCGCACGACAAAAACCCATTCAACGACGCCCAACCAAAATCACATAAATATAATTTTCCATTCAATACAAGTAACTCTTCCTCTTTTATATCATTGTGTTGTATATTTAACCGTTTTAAATCATTCAAAATAATGTTCATTTGTTCAATTAGATTTTTAGGTTTATTTAACTCTGTCAACAACTCTCCACAATACGTCATAACAATGATTTGATTCACATCATCTGTATGTACTATTCGTGGAGACCACGTAATACCGTTCTCTTCTAAGAGTTTTAACATATACACTTCACGCTCGTACACCTGATATTTTTCATACGATTTAATAATTTTTAACACCAACTCTTCACTCCTATACACATATGATGTATATGACATACTCGACAATAGACTGAATTCATATTCCTTTTCTGCGACCTTATAGTGAAATATATCTGGTATATCAGACACGGGCTTTTGCCCTCCAGACAAGTTTTTCAGACCCGCCATCTCTAACACATATGCTTATACCTATACATTAGATTTTATTTTTCGGCCAACAAATGTATTGTTCTTCAAAATCTTCTGTACCGACTCACCGATGGCCGGCAATTCAGGGAAAAGACCCTGTATCCGTGTTGTATCTAAATAATTATTGCTGCGTGCTCCTTTTACACATGTTCCAACCAACACATCGTTCGTAATCTCCTCCCATGTGTGTTCGGGGTTTTGTATCTCTTTGTACCATGTAAGTATCGTATGATGATCAATAACACCTGGATTTGTAGCATTTAATGCCCCTTTCACGCCCCGTTCCATACATTGTGCTAAAAGGGGTAGAATATCATCCAGCACGGTCATCGAATTGGGAATGCTACAGATTTTAGTATAGGCGATAATCTTGGAAATGAAATTGCGAGGACCATCCGCTGAAGCAATGGGCATACGAATGCGGACATTTAGCACTGTATCCGCAAACTCATTGGTCATAATCTGATCGGTAAACCCCTTAACCGTGCTGTATCCAGATCCAATAAAGTTCGGTTTATCGCTCTCAGTAAATCCCTTGCCAGACCCATTCACTGTACATACATGTTCGCTGTCGTATTCAAAAATACAACCGGTTCCCATATACATCATATGAAGACCTGCTGCTTTTGCGACACCCGCCAGAACCAGTGGTCCATACAGATTGTCTGTCATGTTTTCCACGAGTTTGCCCTTCTGTTCCAAATAATCAATTGTTGTAAATCCTTCGCCGTGCGTACGACCGATGAGGCTGACAATATGGGTTGGTTTGACAGAGGCCACTTCCGCAGCCACAGCCTCACGGTTATCTGCACGGCTTGACGCATCCACAACTGTCCAACCACGGCTGGCGAGTACCGTCTTAAACTGACCGCCAATCCATCCACGGCCTCCCCATACTAATGCTTTTCGTTGTTCCGAGGAAGCCCAATACGTCGCCTGATCGACCGTCTTGAACCATTCGACCGTTGTTTTGAGACCCTGGTCAAGACCAACCATCTGTTTCCATCCGAGTGCTTTGAGCGGCTCAGACTCAATCCAATAACGCTTGTCATTAAAATTGCGGTCTTCAATAAATGTTATCCAGTCTTCAAGAGATTCGCCAGGTTTGACTTCCGCAAGCAAACGTGTTGCGAGTTCACGAATGGAAATTTCGTCGCTCGAACTAATATTGTAAATTTCACCAATCGCTCCTTGGAATGCGACACAGAGTACCGCATCCACTGCGTCTTCTACAAACAGAAACGAACGTAATTGATGACCCGATCCCTGAATCGTGAGTTTTTTATTTGCGAGAAGTTGGAACATGAATTTCGGAATAACTTTTTCAGGATATTGTCCAGGTCCATACACGTTGTTGGAACGGATGACAATTGCGGGTAAATTATACGAATGAACGTAACTATGGACTAGCATTTCGGCGGATGCTTTGGAGGCTGCATAAGGATTTGTCGGTTTAAGAAGCGACGTTTCCGTAAACGCAACCGACTCCTTGTGAGGATTCTCGCCATACACCTCATCTGTACTAATGTGAATAAACCGCTTAACCTTTCCATAACTTCGCACTGCTTCTAACAATGTATGTGTTCCGACTATATTGTCTTGCGTATAGAGCATAGGATTTGTAAAGGATGTATCGACGTGTGATTGGGCGGCGAAGTGGACAATCGTATCAATTGCATATTTGACAAGCAGTGATTCTAAGAGTTTTCTGTCTTTGATATCACCGTGGACAAAGGTATAGTTGCCAGTTGAAGTAGTAAGGTCGGGGGCTACTGTTGAGCAAGGATAGAGTTTATCAATATTGACAATCGTAAGATACGGATGCTGTTTTTGAATGCGACGGCAAAAGGCTGCACCGATGAATCCACATCCGCCTGTCACAAGTAAACGCATTCTATACTGTTTAAGAACATATGATGTTTTAGATATTGACGCAATAATCACAATAAGATTATCTATCGGTGATAATTAATCTTAGTTAAACTGTGATACAGCGTATCGGTATGTTTATAGCGCACCAGGGAACTTCACCAGGTGGGCACCGAGGCCGAAGCCCGCACCCTGGCGTGCCGTGAGGCCAACGCTGGGGCTCAGGAGATCCAGGATGGCGAAGACGACCGCAGCAATGACGGCGACGACGAGGATCTCGTCCAGCTTGGGAACCTTCTGGGGGATGATGACCATCGCCACCGCAACGGCGAGACCCTCGAGGAAGTACTTAACGGCGCGTGTCAGAATCTCAGTAGCAGAAAACCCGTCCATTCTATCTTATACTCCGGGGCATGAAAAAAATTATCCATGTGCGTTAAAGTTTAAAGATATAAACATAGATGTTCCCTAGAATACCCAATGGCTGCTACCACATCAACTGAGAAAACTGAAGTTTATTTGGAGGCGGATAAGGAGATTCCGGGGCAACATTATGTCTGCCTGAGTTTTATCAGTCCGCAGAAAGTCCTCAAGGACAAGGCCGTGTTCTTTTTTGCCGAATTTATGAAAGACTACGAGATTCAATACAAAATCCGGGCGACTGAAACATTTCTAATGGCACAGGTTCAGAAACTCCAGGATGCTGCTTCGCGTGTACAGGATGTACTCGAGAACCTTGCTATTAAAAAGGAGGGTATCGTTGTGGAGGATGTAAGCAGTTCGCTAGAGACGGTGAAGAGTATGCGTGCGTCTATTACGACGGATATTGCGTCCGACCTTGAGTCGTATGTAAAAACGAATATGGCGGACTTCAAGGAGTCCGCACTGGAGGAGGCGTACAAGACGTTCCTCTTCAAACACCAGAAGCGTCTGGAAGACCAGTTCTTTTCGGCGAACGAATTCCGGACGACCGTTCAGGGTGTGAAAGTACGTGGCACATACGATACGTATAACGAGGCGGTGTCCCGTGCGAAGACCCTCCAGAAACTCGATCCGTCGTTCAACGTATATGTCGGCCAGGTCGGTTTCTGGCTGCCTTGGGATCCGGAGCCGCATGAGGTTGGTGACCAGGAGTATGCGGACGATCAGCTCAATACGCTCATGAAGAAGTACAACGAGAACGAGCAGAAGCGTGACGAGCTGTATGCGGAGCAGAAACTCAATCGCCTCGGCAACGCAAAGACACGAGGTGCTCCGGTGAGCGGTGCGTCCTCCGCACCCACGGATATGTTCGGTGGTGATGATCTTGCGATTGCTCGTAAGAAGGAGCGGGCGGCTGAATCGAAGACGGATAAATTGGAAATTGCGTAAACGCAGTTATAATAGAATACGATAATTATTAAATTATTGTATTTTAGAATGGATATCGCCTATGGAGAAAGTGGTATAAGGACTATTAATATAGCAAATAAAGTACTAAATGATTGGTGTGTTAATAATGTTATATATATTCCGAATACAAACGACAAACGTAATAAAGCCTTTGTAGATTTATCGCGGAATAAGAATAATGTAATTTTTTTTCGCACTAAACATAGTAAAGGTTATTTCTTTATTGGCGAACAACATATTATTTATGATATAAAATCAGAAAAAATTTACCATAATCTATCTTCGCTTGCGGAATTATCAATTCTTACATTTCGTTTCGGATTGGAACATACAAACATTGATATAACCAAAGATGTCTACGAAAAGTGTTTTGATTGCTGGCAAATCAATATTCCAAACAATCAATATCATCGCCTGTTTACAGACCCACTTCCAATGACTCCCAAAAAAATTTTTGTGTATATTGGAACAACTCTTCTACGAACCTACACAGAAAACGACAGCATATCAATTGATATACGAGAAAATATAACGGGTAATCGTGATCTGAGTAAACTGATTGTAGATATGGAAAAAGACAATATTCTTACATTTCAAACAATCTATGGTGATTTCGATCTTTATAATAAACGCAAACTACAAGCCTATATATTCCGTCTATTTTGTTATAAATATAGAAACAATTTACTATGTAATCCAGTTCCAAACATTCCTAAAGAATCTATCTACGAAGCAGTATTGATAGAATTTCGCATAATGCCTCATATAGAATTTGTTTTGCGAAATGCGGTAATAAAATTAGGAGATAAGTGGTCGCATACAGTGATATGCGGCACACGCAATTCCGCATCCATGCTACAAATCTGCTCAGCTATTTCATCAAACATTAAGGTCGTTGTCATGAACTATGACAACATAAATATAAATACGTACAACAACCTACTACATTCTATTGACTTCTGGAAACAGCTACATGGCGATAAAATATTAATTCATCAAGAAGACAGCATTGTTTTTAAAGAAAACATACATGATTTTTTAGACTACGATTATATTGGAGCACCTTGGCCATGGTCGAAAAGCGAAAATAAACAGCATTATGTTGGAAATGGCGGATTCAGTTTACGTACACGACAAATAATGATTGATATACTCACACGTTGTCCTAAAAAGGACTTATTTGGATCAGAACAATTCGTACACGAAGCATCGAATACAACTCTGACATATCCGCCAGAAGACCTGTTTTTTACGAGATATATGCTTGAATATAACTATGGTAAACTTGCGTCACAGAATATTGCGAATGCGTTCTCTACAGAAACAATATTAAACAAGAATAGTTTGGGAGGTCACCAATTCTTCGCATTTACAGAGAATTGGATACCACGAATGATACATGAAATAAACACATGTGTACATCTTTGTACCACATATATACCAAATACTCATAGAGGCGGGTGGGCGGATGTTCGCAAAGGGTTCGATAATTATAGTATTTTCAAAAAAGATAGTTTATTGAATTATTATGACGCAATCGATATTGACGTGGTGCTGAAGAATACATGCCCATCAAATAAATCGTGGTGCGGTCTGTCTCACTTCACGAGCGAATCACCATCTCATATTCATAATGAAAACGTTGTACATCTTTTCAAGGATGAGAACTTTAAAGAATCACTTTCGAATTGTAAATTTATAGTTGCGTTATCCTCACATATGATGATTTACATTCGCAATACTTTAAAGGAACTTAATTTCACTACGCCTGTCTATTTTCTAAAACATCCTATTGTTGAATCAAATATAGTAAATTTTTCACTTGAAAATTATATAAACAACAATGATAAAATACTCTACCAAATCGGTCAACAATTACGTAAAGTAACTAGCATATATCGACTCAACATTGAAGGATTTAAAAAACATTGCTCGTGCGGTGAAGGATGGGGGCGTATGAAATGGTTACTAGATTCAGAAATAAAAAATTTTGGGCTCACGGACTTAAATCTTGAATCGGTCACATTCAAACAATTCTCAAATGAAGAGTATGATAAGGTACTTAGCCAAAATATTGTATTTATTGATTTGTATTCGGCGTCCGCAAACAATACAGTTCTAGAATGTATTGTGCGACATACGCCTGTTATTGTTAATAAAATACCTGGCGTTACTGATTATTTAGGAGAGGATTATCCGTTATATTTTACAAATTTGGACGAGGTTCCCGCATTGTTATCCTTGGATAAAATATCTGCTGCACATAACTATTTGAAATATATGAACAAAGACGATATACAAGTGGATTACTTTGTAAGGGAAATGGGGAAACTGTTTCGCAAATATAGAGTATAACCTTAGACATTAATATTATAAAGTTCAGGAAATTAAAAATTTGCCGAATATTATAATTCTGATGATTACTTACACAATGTTTGTCAGTACATATTCAATTTGATATTTAAAGTGCGACATCGTAAATTTTGATTTATCGGTTTTTTTAAGATATTCATGTGCTTTTAATATGGTATTGTCGTCGCAAATTAAACTATTCACCTCATCGAGATTATCAAAATACAACGGGTAATCTTTTCCAAGTATATCAATATATTCTTTATGTCTACCAATAATCATAGGTGTATTACTAATTAAGCATTCAAGGAAAGTATTATTTATAGTTGTTAAATATACATCCAAAAAGACTAAATTGCGTTGAAATATTGCATGATATTCTGAATCTGGAAGTTTATTGTATTTCAATACTTGATTATCTTCCTCCTGTGTTATATATTGATTGTCTAATTTCAGGTAAAATGACAATTCTTGTACAGTTCTTCCTGTAAATGGTATAATCGCCTTTTTAAATTTTGCATCGCATTTTAGTTTAAAGATAGTATATTGTTTTCTTAACCAATTGCCAATATTATATATTTTCTTCTCTGTATTTAAACAATACGATTCATAATTAAATGAATATTCTAATTTATCAATAGGATGATATAAATTATCCACTTTAATATTTGTGAAACCCTTAGAAAACAGTAACAATTTGGTAGGTTCTACTTGTGATTTTGCCATAACAAATAAAACTTTACAATCATTTAGTGAACTAACAAAAGTCGGATTATCGAACAAGGATGTTTTATTTGTACTCCAAGGGGAATATGCTTCCCACCCGATTGGATTGTGTATTATACCATACCATTTCTGTCGAATAGGTTCGTTTAAACCAATAAAGAATATATCACAAAAACTTACAAAAATACCATCAATATTTATGTTTTCTATTTCATTTTCAACCTTCGTCCAATTGCTATGCTCTGCTATATGTGTTCTGTAAAGAACGACCATTCTATAACTAGACTGTTTATAATTTTTTAAACCGCCGCTCATTATAAATGAGCGGCTGGACATGCCTCCGTGCGACATTTTAATAGCTGTTTATGGTAACGAACCTTTGGTTCATTACCATAAAAACGCTCATTTAAAATCCGCACGGGTCTAACATTTAGACCTTGTAATAAGTAAAACTAAATACGTTTCAATATCCGACGAAAAACCTATTGAACTAGTAAAATGTCAGGAAACGTGACACTTTCCGCATTGGATGGCCAATTTAATTCGGACAATGGCATTTCTGTAACGCATATTCATATACTTGACAGCAATGATCTTTCACGAACCGTATTTATAATTAATCAAACGACTCAATTCGGAGAAACAGGACCTACAGGTCCAGCGGGTCCGACCGGTGCGACAGGAGCACAAGGTATCCAAGGGAATCCTGGACGACCTTATGCAGTCGGAGGTACCGGCACAACGGGGTTTAACTCTCAGAACATACCCGGTGGAGTCAACGAATGGATACAATCGTATCTGATTGATTCTCCTCCCGCAATTCAGTGGTCGCCACCTATTAGCACGCCAACCTCTATTTATTTTAGTTGGTCATATCCTACCCAGATTAATGTCGGATTTGTATCCGGTTGGCTTCCAAACATTCAATCCTTTACGGCTGTTCTGAACAATACATCCATCCTTGTGGACGCAAACAATACTCAATTTATAAACAATCACGATGACTCAGCATATGCGACGGCCATTATATTATCCAATCAAGCCGGAATAAATGGATTTGAAACAGTCACATTTCCCGATGAAGTCACAACCCAACTTGCATATGTATGTTATAATGTAAGTCTTCAGCCTTCTGGCAATAGTTTACAGGTATGGTATGCGAATTATAGCAATCAGATACCGAATCAGGTCACTATACCGTTTGATACATTTACAACGGTATAGAAAAACAATTACTTCAAACATAAATTTCAATTGTATTGATTTCTATGTTAGACTGGTGGTCTAATATTTCCGCACCTGGACTATGGGACCTTTCGATACACCGCTTCCCGCTGTCAACGCAGGTGCTGTATCCCCTGCGGCTTCTGCCGCTTCCTTCATTTTCTCATATTCAATGGATCGTGCCCAATGGTCTCGTGAGCCAATTTTGAAATCCGCATGCGGCTGAGCTTTGTACCAGAATACACAATCCTCAATCTTGTTTGTCTTCGCACCATTGTGAATTACAAGGCATTCGTAATTTTCCGTACATTGATCCATAATCTGACAAAACAATTCAAACGTCGGAAAGATGCCGGCAAATTGTTCATAAATACGGCGGCGAGCGGACACCTGATTTTCACGTAGAATGAATACATAATCGACTTGCCCACGAAGCACTGGCGGAATGCCCATCACATACTGTAACGCCAAAATATACAGCAGGCCGTAATGGCGGCCGTTCATAAACAAAGAACGAATGTACTTATCCGTAATCCATTTGTTGTCGTACATACAGTCGTCCATGACAATAAAGGAACGCCTGTCGTGCGACGACGCACCACGTGTTTCCGTTTCCTTACGTATGACTTTCGTAATTGTATCTTGGCGTTTCAATACATTCGCAATAATATTTGAATCAAACTCCTGGTGAATAAACAGGCTCGGCACAATGCTGGAATAGAAAGCATTCGCACCTTCCGTTCCCGAAATAACTGTACCAATCGGAAACTTTTGTTTGTACCACATTAAATCCTTAATTAGCCACGATTTACCTGTACCACGCCGACCAATAAACAAAACCACTGAATCATCTGGAACCATATTCATACTAAACTTGGAAAGCCGGAGATTCACTGTAGGACGATTTGCGGCAGGTTCCGCCAACGTCGGCATAATAGATGAAAGTGCGGCTCCGCCTGGTGCTGTCATTGTTACTAATTCCCTGAAAAATATATTGTTCGTATTTCCGTAATGCGTTTACGCGGAAACATATCTGAATTAGACCCGGTGCTGTGAATAGAAGATGGGACGCGGTAAGACATCCGGTGGACGAGGAGCGAGAGGCGGTCGTGGAGGTGGGCGTGGCGGCGGAGGACATGATTCAACTCCCTACATCGCAAAACCGGCTTCATCCGACCTTCCTGACTCTATCGCACTTCCTTCCATCATGAAGAGCCTTCCCGAGAAAATCGTATCCGCTTTACCCGAATTTAAACATCCACAAGCATTTTTCTCTATGCTTGAGCGTTCCTATCCAGAATTTGCGGGTTCCGTTACACAACATAACCTCTGTTGGCTCGGTATTCCGAATGATGAAATTCATCAGTTGGAACGAACCGGCGAATCTGGCTTTGATGGATTGCTACATTGTACAAATGGAACAACATATCCGCTGTTTATAAAACGCATTCATCTTCTGGATCCGATTCAGTATATGGAAGGCGAATATATCATACCGTCTGAAGGCGGTCTTCCTGCACCCAGCAATTTATGGAATCGTGCTCTCGCAAAAATTAATGAACCGCTCAATGAAGCGTACGTGGATGCGTATTTTGCGTTACACGCCTCACGACTTGTTGAACAAAAGATATCTCCACACTGGTGCCGTTGTTTTGGTACACTCACCGCTCGTGTTGATAAATATATGTACAATATCACCGAAGACTATAATAGTTTGAAACACCAGCCGTGGTGGAAGCGAAATCAACGTATCGGATTGTTTGCTCTCATTGATAATGAACCACAAACAACTCATTCGGAACGTCCTCCATTTACGAATGAACCTGGTAACGATTTAGCAGAAGACGACTACATCGAAGTCCGAAGCATAGAGTCCAGTTCAGAGAATGAAATTATCACAGACAACGAGCCAGAAGTTGATGAATCTGCGTTACCCCTACAACTGTCAACTCCCAAACTCCGCCTCAAACGTCTTGACGACACCCAACCTCCTAACAATGAACACGACGACAACAGCGATTCGTCCTGTAGCGAAGATACGATTGAGCAATTTGTAGAATTTACACAGTTTCCAGTCCAAGTTACACTTCTTGAACGTGCGGAAGGCACTATGGATACACTCGTTGAAGAGGAAGAAGCGGATATGGCGGATACAAAAGAAAAACGATGGACAGCCTGGTTATTCCAGGTGATTGCGGCGTTGACATGTGCTCAACATCTGTTCGGATTTGTACATAACGACCTTCATACCAATAACATTATGTGGACAGGTACCGGCACAACAGTCTTACAATACAAACTTGTAAAGAATAGTACAGTAACCTATATGAAAGTTCCTACGTATGGGCGAATTATGAAAATTATTGACTTTGGTCGTGCGACCTATCATTTGCCCGAGCCTTGTGGATTTGTCATATCCGACGCATTTTTCCCCGGAAACGACGCAAGTACACAATATAATTGCGAACCTTTTTTTGATTCAAGCGAAGGTAAGAAAGTCGAACCCAATACATCCTTTGATTTAGCACGTCTCTCTATTTCCCTGCTTGAATCGCTCTATCCTGAACGTCCGACAAGCAAGACACCCACTACGATTATGTCGCGCGAAGGTTCCAAACTCTTTACAGAAACCGTTTCGTCTGTATACAATATGCTATGGGAATGGTTACAGGACGACGACGGTAAAAATATATTACGTAGTGCGGACGGCAAGGAACGTTATCCCGATTTTGAATTGTATCGTGTCCTCGCCGCACGTGTTCATAAGGCTATTCCCAAACGCCAACTTGAACGTCCTCTGTTTGATATGTTCCGTTGCGAAAAGAAAGATATAGACGAGTCAGAGCCGGTATTCACATTATACGTCCAGTAACTTTTTTGGAGTCCCAAAGCAGAAGATGCGTGACGACACACATCATTATTACAAGAAAAAACTCTTCGCATTTGCGATGTTGCTCCTTGTTATCGGTGGCGTAAACTGGGGTATTCTTGCCGTTACAGGTATGAATACAGTTCAATACCTCACCGGTAAAAACACGCTCTTAGCGAATGGAATCTTCTTGCTTGTCGGCCTCGCCGCTTTGTATATTGGCTACACCCGTGACTCGTACCTACCGTTTCTGGGTCCATCCGTGATGCCGTGCTCTCTTCTCAAGGTACAGACACCCGATGGTGCGGATTTCGAGAAGCGTGTTCTTGTAAAACCCGGTGTCAAGGTTATGTACTGGGCGGCGGAACCCGCCAATGAGGATCTCCAAACAGTTCAGGACTGGCGGCATGCGTACCTAGGTTTCCGTAATGCGGGTGTTGCGGTAGCCGACGACGACGGATACGTAAAACTTCGTGTTCGCAAACCGCAGCCATACACGGTGCCGATAAAGGGCGAAATACACCCGCATATTCATTTCCGTGCGTGTATGAACAACGGATTTATTGGACCCGTAGAAACGGTATCTCTAGATACAAATGAATTCTTCGAAAATGTACAAAAAACGGGAGTTGTTGATACGCCTGAACCGGTCACAGAGCCGTCACCCATTCAATATCCCAATCCCGATACAGCCCTCACAGAAGTCAACCGTGCTCTTCTTGCTACACAATCCGAATCTCTCATGCCGACCGAAGGTGCTCCTCTTGAGAGCATTTTGCCGCAAACCAAGGCGGCAGACTACAATGAAGCCTTCCCCCTAAACTAATTTCTACACATACTATAGAGATAATGAAGTTTCTCTCAATCGAAACCGAACATCATATTCTTCGACCCATTGGTTATGGGCTTGTCGAAAAATATGTAAAACGAGGAGCACCCGTTCGTTCTGCTGCGGAACAATTCACGATTCAAGCCGATGCGTCACAATTTGAGTCTGCGATTCTGTATATACCCAAACCTGTAGCCTTAGAATCACGTGCGTATACGATGCCTATGATTTACAACGCAATCCGTGTTCCTATTCCATATTATTCAATGTGTAAACCAGTCTTGTATGAAATTGTGCGATTCATAGGATTTATGCTTAAAAGGAACTATTTCTTACATTCGTTCACTATCCTATACGATATGACACAAGAACGTTTCGCACTTATTGATTTCAGCCATTGTGGATTCATACAGGGAACGGCTGTACGATTTCCGCAGGACGAAAACACATATTCTATTGATGAGGCGGATGCGAGATATGGCTTTCCGATTGATATGAATCTGTTATCTTAGTCGTGTATATAGTTTGATATGTAAACACTGTTTACACCTCAAAGGAATTGTTTATAGATCCGTAGGGCTTGTGCGGTTTCCGCCACGCCCCGCAATCATATCACGCTGCTTCGCCGTCGTACAGACGCATCCGCCGCCGCAGCTGTATGACGCACCGCAGCACTCGGGCTTGCATTGATTGTTCTTGAAGACAAACAGATTGTCGGGTCCGACCTCAACTTCGGGGCCAAGAAGAGGCTCATTCGGAGCAGGTCCACGCCAGTTGCTCAGACCGTGGCCAGGCTTCTTGACAACATTGTCATACACGCCCATCGGCTCGTAATCATCGCCCGCCGGTGCGGAGTTCTCCAGGTAATAATCAATGAATCCCTCCTGCGTAGGGTAGTTTGTAAATCCGCTGACCATCAGAAGATTTGCGAGGAGGAGTAGGCCTAACATGACCAGTACAAACGTGATTCTGGGGGACATCTCTATTTATGGGTGTTTTAGATTTTCTTATTCAGTTCATTCATAACCATCCCATACGTCTTATGAATCTGGTCACTTCCAACATCCGTAAAATCACGTACCACGTAATCATTGCCGACTAAGAATGTTCCCGCTTCCGTAAACAGCGAATACCATTCGTAAAGTTCCGCAGAAGAGGACGATAGACGTGTGGGTTGTACCCATGTATCATTGACCAGCATCCACGCACCTGCGGATACAATCAGCTTAGAGTGATAGTGCGAATACGATGTGACTTCAGATGCAGCAATACGCACAACCCCAACAACTCGTGTCATATTTCCAACTCCGTCGTTTACATACATTCCGGGGCGTATATCCGAAATCGGACGATTGCCGTGTGCTGTTAACACAGATGTTTCGCCCGAAAAGCACGACTCGCTGTGAAGATTATCCGGCGACGGTGCTGTTTTGCGAGGATTCGTATTGAGAATAGAATAGACTGTCTCGTTCCACGAATCTAGACCTTCGTCTTCGTCGTCGAGTTCTTCCCAATCCGCAAATTGTATAACGCCCTCCGAGGATACAATCGGAATGCGGCGATTGCTTGTCATAAGACAATACAGTTGTGATACAGGTTCTGTGTACATTGACGCATCCGGATGGTCACATACATGGCATGGTTTACCTTCTTTGTCAAATACTATATGGGAACCCGATACCTTCACACCATATAATTCATAGATATCTCCCGCCTTCTGTTGAAATGTAAATACGCCTGTTACAACCTGGTCATCTGCGAGAATTGTGCCGAGTTTGATATCCGAAATACGAACGGATCCGTTCGAGGTCGCAACCCACGTATCATGCGTAAAACAGAATGTATCGGCTAATCCACTGACTTGTCCACCTTGTCCGGAACGGGTTATGATTTGGGTCACCATGAGAATTAAGAATATGAACGGAATCAATAAAAATGGTAAAAATATCATAAATACAGCGAGAATAATAAGAATTGCGATACAAATATTAATCATTAAATCAAATACAGACATCATAGAACGGATAGTTGCTAATGCTGCATACACAGACGATGTCGCCACACCGAATGTTTTTCCCATTGAATCATTCAGTTTAATAAATGTAACCCGTAATTGATGAAATACGCTATAGAATCGTCGCATAAATATATCCGACATCTCATTGAAGCTCGTCCACATCTTTCCAAGAATCATGCGAATGTTAAATAATCCGTTTGATGATTGTGTGAGTGAATTGGTAAATAGACGGAATATATTCATAAGAGGCTGTAAAAATACTTCAAATACTTTATGTATATAGTCATTTATATTGCCAATGAAGTTATCTACAGCAAACTGTAGCCGGGAGCGGGGGTCGTCATCCGGTTTGAACATATAGGCTGTAAACATGTAGAACGGATCAGACTTGTATTTCGACCAGTTTGTGGATATTTCGCTCATATTCATATATGCTCTCGCAAAAGCAAGGGCAAAGAAAAGCCCTAACGTTACTCCTATAAAAGCAAACATACTCCTTGAAGTGGGTATATGATTTTAAAGCAGTCTGCTAAACACATATTCGATTCATTAACACACCGAACATATAATTTTCCAATAATATAACAGATATGACGACACGCAAACACTCACGTTCGTCTCCCCGACGCACACGTCGTAATGGCACCATCGGTCCTCTTCGTAAAGGCGAACTTACCAAATACGGATATGTTCATGTAACCAAACTCACTGTAAGTCAACGCCACGCTGCTCTAAAAAAAGCGATTCAGGAATACGGCTCACTCACAACGTGGAAAAAACTTAATGCGGTCGCTGTTTATACACGTTATACAGCACCTGAATCAAGTGCTGTATTTAAACAAGATATGGATTGGATACGCAAAAATTACGGATTAAAAGCAAATTAAACTATAGAATGGGAGCCTTCTTTTCCGTGAGTAATTGGGATGACAAACCTCCGGCGGAGGATACGCATGAGGCAAATGAAACAGAGAACAACAGCAATTCAAAGAACGAAAAAGACGTCGGTGAGGAAGAACACAAAGACGCTTCTGAAGAAGAACATAAGGAAAATGAAGACGCTCCCGCTGAGGAAAATGAAGAGAAGACCGAAAACAACACGAATACAAAGGAAGAGAAGGCTACAAACAACACGAATACAAAGGAAGACAAGGCTGCAAACAACACGAATACAAAGGAAGACAAGGCTGCAAACAACACGAACGGAAAGGAAGAGACAAACAACACGAACGGAAAGGAAGAGACAAACAACACGAACGCAAAGGAAGAGACAAAGAACACGAACGCAAAGGAAGAGAAGGCTGCAAACAATGCGAACGCAAAGGAAGAGAAGGCTGCAAACGGTTCTAACGCAAAGGAAGACAAGGCTGCAAACAACACCAATGTAAAGGAAGAGAAGGCCGCAAACGAAAAGAATACTAATGCGGAAGTACCCGGAACACACAAAGGTGGACGTCGTCGCACTCCAAAACAGCGTAAAAGCCGCCGGCAAACACGGAAACAAAAAAAATAAAAATCAATAAGGTAAACTCTATAGAGATTCATATTGAAACTTCTCTAGAGCATAATAACGCAAAAACACGGAATCCGTAATAGTATTTTCACCGAAGCCTTCAGAGAGGGTTCACATATGGACAAAACAATCACTGAACAACTCATTGATTGGAAGACGGGATGGAACGGTAAATTCGTCGTCTTTAGTTTACTTACAGGTATATTTATTGTACTTGTTGTTCTGTTCTTTTCACTAGCAAATGTAACAGAAATATCTAAAAATTTTTCCCGGTACAGGTGTAATCCAATCATGATGCCGTTTGTCGGTAGTTTTGGATATGATCCGAAGGAAAATATGAATTTTTGTCTCAGCAATATTTTCAATTCGAAAGCCGCAGAAATCTTCGCACCTATTTACGCAATCCTCGGTAACTTTACAGAAATTGTAAATGTGGTCATGAATGTTGCGTTAAGCATTCGGCAACTCTTCAGCAATTTCCTAGCCGGTGTGAATAATTTTATACGCAATGTACGTGACCGTGTACAGGGTTTATTGTTCACTATTCGTATGTCATTCTTAAAGATGAATAATCTTATGGGTAAGGTCTACGGAACCATGTATGCAGTTATGTGGATGGGAACCTCCGCTTTAACAGCAGGTGCGAATCTAGCCAATAACGACCTCGTAAAATTCATGTTTGAGTTCTGCTTCCATCCAGAAACAGCTATTCAACGTGCGGATGGTTCGTATACCACAATATCAAATATTCAGATTGGCGATACTCTTGCTCCATTATCCGACAAATCAACGCCGGTTGTTACATCCGTATTCCGATTTGATGGCTCACGTACACCAATGGTCGCAATTGGCGACGTTATTGTAAGCCAGTCACACTACGTTGAATACAACAACACAATGATTCATGCGGAAGATCATCCGAATGCGATTCCTGTACCTCCAACATCGTCTCTTGTGTGCCTCAATGTATCTGGCCACCGGTTTGCGGTCGGTCGCAATACGCTCGTGGTTGCGGATTACGACGAGCATGAGGGAGATGACGTACAACAGGCGACGCAATCCGTTGCAACGAAGGCGTTGAATGGTCGTGATGGTACATCCAAGTATGTGTCCGATTATAGCCTAGGAATTGATGGCTCCTACGAGGTGAAACGTACAGACGGTTCGTGGACACCTCTAACAGCAATTCAATTAGGAGAATCTGTATGGAATGCAGGGCGTGTTCTCGGTATAGTTATGGAGCGTGGTCATATGTATGTATCCGAGGACGACGGAATTCGTATGTCGGCTGCTCAACTTCGCTACAATCCTAAGAGTGAACAATGGGAACGTGCTTCAGAACTTGTGGGCAAAGCCTCGGACAAGGAAACAACGCTCTATTCGCTCATTACAGAACGCTGCGGAACTGTTCAGGTACGTCTCGGTAATAAGGAACATTTCATTCGAGATTATCGTGAAGTGCCTTTGCCTGAAATGGAAGCCGCATATGATGAAATTCTTACCGCATAATAGAACATGGCGTGCCCGTCAAATACACGATGCGATGTAAAATACCTTGCTGATATACAAGCGAAGGAACGTTCATCTACGGATTTAACAGACCTTCGTGCGGGTAAAACGATATACGGATACGAGAATAGTGCGATAACCGCCTTAGGTGTCGCTCCTGCGTTCAAGTCCGGTGCGGACTACATTCGCTGGAAAAAGACAATTTCTCAAATGTATTCTAGCAAAAATTGATAAGTGTTTATTAAGAAAATGAGAGTGTATTGAACATTCAACCATGTCCGTTTCCATTTCTTCTTCTTTCCTAAAGCCTCTTTCCTTTCTGAATCCCGATGAGTCACCTATTCTTGCTGTTCGCATCCTTCCCGCTCCGATTGATGAGACTACACGCCGCCCCTACCATCTTGCTCTCCTACTTGATGGTAGTGGAAGCATGGAAGGTGAGCGAATCAACGCTGTCAAGCGTACGCTCCATCTGCTGATTGATGCGATGATGGATAGTGACAAACTATCGCTCATTCAGTATGATTCTGATGCGATAACGCTGTGCTCGGCGAAGGTGATTAACGCTGCGACCCGACCTGTTCTACACACGATTGTTGAGGGTCTTCGTGCGGAGGGCGGTACGAATATTGAGTGCGCAATCTCTCATCTCACACGTCTTGTTAGCGTGGATTCTGTATTTCTTCTGACAGACGGCCACGTGAACCAGGGCATTATGTCATCGAACGGTATTCTACGACTGCTCTCCGCCGCCGTGCCGGTAGGTACACCCGTGAATACGCTCGGATTTGGTGCGGAGCACAATAGCCGTATGCTGCGTGATATGGCGGTTCGTAGTCGTGGCTCGTATACCTACGCCGACGCTGCGGAACTACTTCCGGCCATTATCGGCGATATTATGGGCGGCCTCTCCTCGGAGATTGGGCGGAATACGCAACTCGCAATTCCAGAGGGTTGGGAGTGTATGGAGTACGGGGCGGATGTCACCCTCCGTTCGTACGGAGTCGGCACCCTTATTGCGGAAAAGCCGCAGTGGGTTGTACTCAAGGGAACTAAGGGCTGTGTAATTCCTCCCGACCTTGTTCTGACATGGACGTCAAACGGTATTCCGCAGACTCAACCCGTTCCTATCGATACATCCATTCCAGTGATTGATGTCACTGAGCAATATCTTCGTGCAAAGGTAGCCTCTACCTTCGCACAAATTACGGAATTCCTTGAAACGAGTCGCTATTCCGAGGCCAAGACTCTACTCGAGTCTCTAGGTCACGAACTCGACGCATCCGCCGCCCATTCTCGCCCCTTTGTTCTACGTCTTCGTGCCCAAGTGGATGAAATGCTAGAGTCGATTACTGTACTGGCGACTGCTCCGCCTCCTCCTCAGTACGGAGTACCTCGCATTCATCGTCAACACTTCGATCTAGGACCTCCTCCTCTCGCTCCCCTTCTCTCACGTCTCGCATCCAATACAACGACCCTCGGTGTCCAGCGTGGATTCCTCTCGCAGGAGAATTCCACGGTGGAGGACGCAAATGTCTTCAGTACGCCACGGCAACTCCGTGTATCACGAGCCATTACAGGTGGCTATACACACTCCGAGGAATAATCGCACAGTAAAGCAGAATGGACGCATCCGATACGATTCGCAAACGGAAATCTCAAGCTCTTTACATCAATCAATTAAATGCGTTTATTGCTGGTAACCCAACCGGCGATTGTGCTGTAAGCACCTGCTGCTATACAACGAGTAGTTGTATAAAAACCTTCATATCCTACGAAAACAAATATGACTATTATTACGGCAAGAATGCGTGTCTAAGTACAGGTTGTACAGCCTATCCGCTAAATGGCGGCAGTTACAATAAATAAAAATACGGTAAATCCATTTTTTAATTGTCGTCCGTCGTAGTAATGGCATCTGAAAAACCAAAAGAAGACCGACTGCGTGAATGTATCGCTGTGATTCAAAAACTTACAAAGGATCTCGGTATTCCTTACAATTCGCCCGAAGTTCAAGAACTAAAGGGGCATTTTGACGCATATATCAACGACGGTACTGTATGGAATGGAAATGTATCCTTTGCGGCGTATGGCCGTATTGCGGTCGTGAATCTTCCGCGAAAAGCAACGTCTCCAGTTGAAGTGACATTGCGAGCAACACGATTGGGAAATAAGAAATAGACGGAGGGAGTTATCCCCCTTAATTTGAGAAGAGCATACCCGCCCGTCCACCAAACACCTTAAAAATATTCCACGTCGTTACATAAATATAGAGATTCATATTTGGCGGAGGTGTATTTCCACGTCCACGATTCAGAGTGAGATACAATTCCTTTCTCGGAATTTTATCCCAATTTGCGGTTCCTTTCGGTCCATACTCCAATCGTTCGTTTTTTTGTCCAAACGTATATGCGTAGACATAGCGATTGATTGTTGCGGATTTTACATAATATTGCGAAGGTATCAGGCTACGAAAGAACGACGCACCTTCCATCACAACACGTTCATACGAATTGTAATGAAGGCTTGCGGCCGCAAGAGGCTCGCTATACGCATTGCGAAATGCGGGTACGATTTGCCAGTCGTTCTCCGCCGAAGGAACAAGAGTCGCATCTGGCCACCAGGGAAGCGGTGGCGACGGATTCAATTTAGAGGGCGGAGCGGATAAATCACGTGTAAACAAAAAGGGTGCGTTGTACTGGGTCGCTTCTGGACGCTGTAATACCCACAGAATCTCTTTCGCCGGATTCGCATAGGGAATTTGTACACGAACCTCCGTTTGACCGAGCGTTGCTTGTACCGGTATTGCGAAATGTTGCTCTACCTGATATGTTAGCTCTGCTGTACGGAACGCAATCGCTTCGTATTCTTCCAACGATATATATTCAACCATTGCGTACGCATCGATTGGCGTCAATCGTGACGAAAACTGTACGCCTGTTACAACTTCACCGTGAACCGGTGTGCTGCCCATTGCGGAGTTCATAGAATAGACAAGTCCTGGAGCCGACGGATTGGCTCGCCAAAAAGGACTTCCTGTAATTCCAAGTAATTCACCACATTGATTTGCGGCTGTATTGTAGTCCACTGTACGTGGATCAGGACGAGCCTCCGTATACACCAATTGATTCACAGGATTGAAGGTCACATGAATACGAACAGTATCGGAACGGAGAGCCTCAATGGGCAATGCGTGCGAATGAATTCCTGGGCGACTAAACCAAAACGGAATCGGAATATACACCGTTGTCGGCGTTGGCGATAAATAGGTTTTTGATGTAAATCCAGAAGGAGTACGCTGAATCATCGCATTTTTCGCAATAGAGGATTCCACCGTTTCGTAGAGTTCATCCAACATTTCCAACAGAAGTCCGTCGAACGTTTCGACTATCGCACCACCCACTTCAAATTCGATACGCTGAATGAGAGCGTGACCAAGACTGTTTGTCCATCCGTACAATGGACCTAAAAAATTCCCTACATTGTTGATATCTGTTCCGCCGGAAGCACGTATAGCCGCCAATTGTGTTGTATAAATATCGGGCATTTTGACAACAATCATAAATCCGTTGACAAGTTCTCCAATACGTGGAAGAGTCAGCGTTACACGCTGACCAAACTCCGCCGAACCATCGAAATCAACACGATTCCATTGTGCTGCCCAGCGTGTCGTTTTTCGCATAACCTTCACAAATTGTTGAATATTCGGATTCCCTTTGGAGGGTTGGAGGCGACCATCGGCAAGCCCGCTGCTCACCAACGTCAGGCTATTGGCCGGTGTTGCTGCCATACTACTCTATCGGATTGTTGTGATTTTAGACTAAGGGGGCTTCGCCCCCTTTATTTATACACAATCATATCACCTTTGTTTATAAATGTAGGAAGGTATACCATAGAATTATCAAGTATACCGCCATTCTCTATATGAAACCATTTGTAGTTCTCAACACGGAGAGGATAACAGTCTTCATGAACCTCATAAATAAACCGTGTAGATACGGGTTCCTCAAATGATTGTGGTATACGAAATTGCGGCGTTATAATGTCACCTCTGCGTGATAGAATATCACAAACTCCGTATAGAGTTCGCCTACTCGCAATATTCACAAGTTCGCATTTGTTCAGATGACGATAGGAACAAATGCGAAAAAACATTTTATGTATGTGATAGATATGTGATACGTCTATCATTTTTTATTGGTGCGTTTCATTTTACGTGTCCGTCCACCTCGTATCGGTGTCGAGGGTGCAGCGGGCATCGACGAGAACATATTAAGAGTTGCTCGTTCTTTGGCTTGTGCGAGAACTTCATTGACCGCTGCGTTATTTGTCGCCGAGTTGTTCTTTGTAGATTCTTTCAATAATCCTGAAAGCACGTCGCTCCATTTTGTAAGAATTGTTGTCTGCTCCTCACGAGACTTGACGGCCTTATCAAAATTTATATTACTGAAATAATCATGTAAGAAATCATTATATGCCATCAGTTCATTCTTATATCCAGGCGTTAATCCAAACATGAGAATATTCGCTTTCAATGCTAAATGAAACCGTTTCGCAAGGTCACGGCTCTCTTTCGTCTTGACAAAACTCAATCCTTCGTACGCACTGCGAACGGTTGAAACAAAATGTATAGCCTTTGCTCCGCTCGAATTTGCGGACACCTTACTCTGAATCTGTTCGAACCGACTGTTCTTACGTGTTTTTGCGGGCTCATTGTAACCGAGTGAAAATGTGCCGTCGTTTTTTAAGTTTGCGTTGATTTTTTGAGGACTTACACCTATCGCACGACCGAGACTGCGAAACATTCTTCTATCTATTGTCCATATAATGTTAATGTTCGGGCACTTGGATCCGTCGCTCCAGCAATCCATTTCGGCATCCACATATGCGGAATAAGCGGCGTTGCGGCCTGTCCATAATACGTTTCAAACAACATGCGATACCAAAAGGCCTCTGCGGTTTTCGGCGGGTTATGAACACCTGACGCATCCTTGTTCATATCATATCCATGCTCACTCGCATATTCCGCACAGCGTTTGTACCAACTATCTGTCTTGGAGGATACACCGTCGCTAAACGCTTCCTTTCTACGCCATAGCACATCAAACGGAAGGAGATTATCGCTATCAAATGCTTCACGAAGAATCGTTTTTTCAATGAACCTTCCACGACCTTCTGCGTTCGCATGTTTCGGACGACGGAATCCACTATCCATAGCACGCCATGTGGCTACAACCGACTTATCCAAAAAGGGTGTGCGTGCTTCAAGTCCATGAGCCGCCATAGACCGATCCGAACGCAGAACATCATAAAGATGAATTTCGTTAAGCAGACGTTCCGATTCGGCCTCAAACTCTTCGTCACTCGGTGCAGCATAAAAATACAAATATCCGCCACCAATTTCATCGCTTCCGTCACCGTTAAAGACGACCTTGATATTCGTCTTCTCTTTAATATATTTACCAATGAGCCAATTTCCTACGGACGCACGTACCGTTGTAACATCATACGATTCAATATCCTCAACAACCTTCGGAATTGCTGCAAGGAACTCTTCAGGACTGACAACAACCGAATGGTGGTCTGACCCAATGAAATCCGCAACTTTTTGTGCGTATTCAAGATCGGTCGAACCGGGCATACCAATACTGAACGTCGAAAGTTTCTTGCCCTCCATGCGGAGATAACGTGCCGCAATAGCAGCAACCAAACTACTATCTACGCCGCCACTTAGGAGTGCTCCAACCGGGCGGTCGCTCAATAGACGTTTCTTAACAGCGGCTGTAAGTGCGGAACGCAGTGCTTCCTTTGATTCACTGCGACCACTCGGATATTGAAACAGACCCATTTTCGTATGCGGTACGGTATGGTATTTCACGGCTTCTAACAATTCTCCTGTTGTTGCGTTGTAGGTTCGCCAGGTACCGGGTGGAAAGGCTTCAATTGACGCATATGACGTCGGTAACCCCTTGATTTCTGATGACCACATATGCGTTGTCTTTCCGTTCTCCGTGAAAGTTGCGTGAAATAGCGGGCGAACACCATACGGGTCACGAGCAACCGTCAGCGTATTCGCAGCGACATCGACATAGACGAACGCAAACACGCCGTCCAGTGTACGACAGAGTTCCGTCATACCGAGCTGTTTTGCGAGATGGGGAATCACAGCACAATCACTCGTTCCTTCCTCGAGTGAAATGTTCCATCGCTTTGCGAGATCTTTGTAGTTGTAGATTTCTCCGTTACATATAAGATATGTGTTGTTTACAACAAAGGGCTGGTTTCCTGCCGGGGTTAAACCGTTAATCGCCAGACGGGTAAATCCGAGCGATACCGGAATACCTGAGATATCCGAATACGCAGTATATTCGGGACCCCTCGGCGAGAGCTTTTGAACATACACTGCATGTTCGGGATTCGGAAGTCCAAGATAAGCCCAAATACCACACATAATGCCTACAGTGTAGGAATTATCGTTTGTTTAGATTGTAACGCAAATGGAAAAAATTGAACTTGAACAAAGTGGAAAGCACTGGTTTGCGGGTGCTCACTGATTTTCCTTGCGTATACCTTCTTTCCTGCTTCAGAAATGTCTTCTTTCACCATTTCCTCGGCTGGTCGCACGTCTATCGGTGGGTTCGCACAACGCGATAACCAGGATGCGTTTCTGGTTTCTGACAGAGTCTTTTGCGTAGCCGATGGTCACGGTGGATGCGGTAAGGCGGTAGCCGAGAGCGTATGTGCTACGGTTGCAGCTCAGGCTGATAAGCTCGGATTCGCCGAGCTGTTTGCTGTAGCGGATAGGGCTGCCGACTTACTTATCAGTGATATCTCATCGTACAGGGACGGAGGCGGTACGACCGCATCCGTGCTGAAGATTGATGCGGACGGTTCCTGCCACGTAGCACACGTCGGCGACTCAGAAGTCCGCGTCTTCGATACAGACGAAGGTGACGGCGTGGCTCTGACGCAAGACCATTCGGTTCTTAGCCTCGCCGAGTTCCAACGCATACGGGCAAAGCACGGTGAGGCGAACTTTCTCTTTCAACACGGATCCTACACGTACCGCCCTGTCTTTGTACAAATCGAGGGCGAGTGGAAGATGAATCCGCTCGGTGGCTTCAGTTACTGTAACGTCCGCTCCGACTGGTCAGCCTATATAGTCAATCACGAGATGCGTAAGCTAGCAATGACGCGGGCTATCGGCGACTTTGATATGCGAGACTCAGGTGTGATTTCTACGCCGGACGTCGTCGTAGCCGCACCGCATGCGACGGGTATTCGAGCCATCGTTCTCGCCTCTGACGGCCTCTGGGATGCTATGCACTATAGCGAGGTCTGTACGATTGTGCGGAATCCTGAGTACATCGGCAAGGCCGAAGTCGCTGCGGAACGCCTGTTGGACGCCTGTCTTGTAAAGGGCACTCGTCTGTTCGGCAGTTCGCAGGACAACATCGCACTCATCGTCATCTACATCACGGTTTAATTTCTCGCTTTTGCCTCGCCTAGTTTTATATTGTCATCATGTAGAAATCGCAGACGCCCGACAGGCAAATAACGCATACCGCAACGCAGAAAAAGAATATTTGCGTCATAAATTATTAATCAAAAATGTATTTTTATGTTTATAGAATGTTTAAAGAGACTATCCCTATGTATCCGTTTTTTATAAGCGAGTAAAATGACTGTAAATATCAGAATCCAGGCTGCCATAAATCATCCTCATCGGCTCTCCACCGTCGCACGCTATTATTGTATTCACGCTCCCTCTCCCGTGCCTCCCACTCTTGATAGTCATCGTCAGCATGGTAGCGAGCCTCCTCGCGGCGTTCCTCCTCCTCCTCTGCTGCGATTCTCGCTTCTTCAGCCCTCTCGGCTGCGACGATTCCTGGCTGCTGCCGATCCCGTGCCGCGTCCACTTCAGCCGCAAGCCGCACCTTGGCCGCTCGGACTGCCGGTGTATTCTCGTACACCCAATGCGGTGCTACCTGGCGAACCGCCTGTGTGTGCGTCGCTGTCCAACTAGCCGCAATGACTTGTCCGAACGGAGCCGTTCCGTCCAGACCGGCGAGTGCGTCAGCAGCATGCTCGTGAGTATCAAAGATGACTACGAACGATTGTACCATACGAGTCACCATGTCAACAATCTGCTTGACTTTCTGTACGTAGCCAAATTCCCTACACGCCTCCATAACCTTGCTCTCCTGTACGTCGCCGATATTCATAAGCCGAATGCTTACCCGCGTCTCAAGCGGAATCTCGACCGGCACATATCGGCTGACTGCTTCGTCGGCTGCTCGCTCCGCCGCCTGGCGGGCTTCTGCAACAACCTGCGTGTAGGCGGTCTTCGCCTCAATCAGAGCGGGATCGGCGTTATACGCGGCCGCTCGTGCAGCGTACGCTGCATCGTTCCGCATATGCGATCTATGGTGCTTTGTACAGAAGCGTCGCTGACCATCATTTACGACGGTCGGAGCGTAGCAAGGCTCACCGGTTCCGCAGATGTGCGTGCAGTAAAGCGTAGCCATTGGAAAGAAAGGAAGGAAGGAAAGGAAGGAAGGAAGGAAAGGAAGGAAGGAAAGAAAGGAAGAAAGAACAAATCAAGGAATTAATCTGTTGCGACGAAGATTGCCTACTCGATCTAAATCCTATCAATTTTTTCCATTTCCTAACTAGGCAAATACATCGAAAAAGGTAAATTCCAATCTGTATATTGTATATACGGATTGAAAAATGTATTGTTTTTTGGTTTTATTTGTTTTTATAGGTTTTCGTTTTTATAGGATAGGAATCTACGCAACCACCGTGCCCACAGCCGTCGGCGGCTCAATCGGAATCATTGTAGCCGGCACCTGCTTGTTCATCTCGCGTAGCTCCCAGTTGAGAACGAAGAGCTTCTGAGCCGTATCACGCTCGTTCATGTACTGAACCGTCGTCTTCCAGTCGACGGTCTTACCCGCAGGCTTGAGCGTCTGCGTGTAGAGCGTGTGAAGCCCATAGACAAGCGGGCGATACTTGGGAGGAATCATATCGCGCGTCAGACTGCGTGCCTTGAACACGTCGGCGTAGAGATGGTGTACATCGCCCGTTGCGCGCTTCCAGCGATTGACAGTCGTGTCCGCTGAGAGCCGCTCCTCAGGAAAGATAGCGAGATACTCGGCCGCCTTTCCCTGAGCCCACGCCTCGAGCCACAGAAAGTCACGGCGGGGCGAGTTTCCACGGAGTTTACGAACACGGTTGTACTCGGGCGTACGCATCTTCCAGCGACCGCCCTGAGGCGTCTTCAGAACGAGACCCTGCGTCTTGTATCCGAGCGGAACCAGCTCCTTACGGATATACTCGTAGAGATTGAACGTCGTCTTGTCAGCTAAGTAAATCTGCTTCGGCACGAGGCCAAACCGCTCCACGGCCTCGTTCGCCAGCAGCCGCACAATACCGCCCCCACTAATCATCGCCTTCTGGACGAGATAAAGAGCGGGCTTCGTGACCGGCACGACAATACGGTTCTCGGGATGCTGGAGCATGAAACTGTAGGAAATCTCCTTCTCGAGCGTAGCCACGTCATACACAGCTGCCGCCTCCGTATACATATCCGCAAACGACTTGGTCTGGCTGTAGTAGCGGCACGTCGCATCCAGTGTCGAACGAGTGTGGATACGCCAGTGGCTGTTGTACTTGTCGTAGAAGAGACCGATGAGTACACCATCAATAAACTCCTCCGCCGTATAGTCGCTCGGAAGGAATGCGTCGCCAGAAATGTACAGATCCTCACCGTCAACACTCTTGAACGGAGTCACCGAGACAGGGACATTCGCAAGCGTATCCCACACCACCGAGCGGAACGCACGCACATGCGGGCGGCTCATATCGCTCTGTCCCTTGACATAACGAATGAGTGCGAAGGGGCTGGACGGAATCGAGTGGTCGTCAATACGCAGACGACCACCCTCCTCGCTCTTGAGGTACGCCGACAGCAGCGGCCACGACGCATAGGTAGAGGAAAGGTCGCTAAAGAAGGAAATAGGAGACGACATTCTCAGAAAGGAAAAGAGTTCTAAAGTGTATGAAAGAAAGAAACTTTAAACAGAAGCCACATCATCTAACAAATGTTCAATGTCACTATCAATTTTTTCCACTATGCGTGTCGACCGAACTATTTTAAAGATGCGTCAATAGAAGGATGTCCGAAAACAGTAATTCTTCGTACGATCTCGTCCCCGAATTGGGCGATTTCGTGTCTATAGTATCGGATGTATACAAACTCACAACGGGTCGTATTATCTATCGTGACAATACACTTATTCGCATTCGCCCACTTAATGCGAGTCATAAAGCCGTTGATTTTCCGCTTGTTCCTGAAACCGGTCTCTTTCAAGAAACGCTCGGTGTAACGGAACTTCTTATTCACGAGAAACGCACAACCCCGCATTTTTCACGACAGCTCTCCACCGTTATTGGCGAATATTTGGACTTTTTCCATGCGGATGGAACGCCATCCGATGAAACAGGTGTTGTGCTGAACATATTTGCGACAGAGGATACGGACGGTATTCAACTGGAAGATGGACGTGTTTTGGATTTCGGATTTATTGGTTCTAAATCACCAAACGACGTGGTTCGTCCTCGTGCGGCTCCCGAAGATATCGCACCACCGGAAAATAATAGCGTTCTTCCTATCGTGGAAGAAGAGGTTGAGGAACCCTACCCGGAAATTGATTTGACAACTCTACCAGCGGCTCTCGTTGAAGAGGTTCCAACACAAGAGCGTACATACAGTGATAGTGTTCAACGGGAAGATATGTTTGTCTCCATGCTTGTGGACATACCACTCAAACGCCAAAAAGATCCCCGTGTGATGCAAGAACTCTATCGTATTACAGATATTCTACTTGCTCTCAAAAATTCGGTCGTTCTCCGTGACGAAGCCGGTAATGTTGCTCCAGGAAGCCGTTCCTATACAGCAACGACTCTTCGTGATACGATTGAACGTCAACCAACCGGACAACCTATTAGTGTGTTGCTGCCGGTTGTCGCCGTAAAGAAGGTTCTCTATATTGATGAAGAGGCTCTCGACGTTAATCTTGATAAGGACGATATCGAGATTCGCTCGGATACACGTACATTGCTGAGTGCGTTAGATACAAGCGATTTCGCACGTCAGTCAACCGGCAATGCGTTTGTCACGCATATTCACAAGACGCTTCAAGGTCTAGCCGCATATGTTCCCCAAACAGCCAATCGTATCCAAACCCGTATTGACCAGGATGTACTCTGTACAAGACTTCCGTATGAACCTATTGAGGGATTTCCTGAAACGCCGCCAGGATACATGAAGGATTTCTACGGACGCTCTACGAAAATGGTACCTCTCGAAATGCACCATATTGGTGAGATTCAGAATCGTTATGGTCGTATGTTATCCGCATCCACCATTCGGAATACGAAAACAAATGCGACCTACACGGTGTCGCCCGCAGATTCCGGTGAAACGCTCGGTTACGTTCTTCTCTCGGAACCTCTCGTCGCTCATCGTGCTCCAACTCGTTCCCAAGTGCTTATTTGGGATATTGCACACAGTGAATACTCACGCCGTAGCCAAAACTACTTCGAACGAACGCTCGCAAGAACACGTGACGCTCAGACCATTATTACCGATACAAACGCCCATAATATTTCAGAGATTATACAGAAACGGTTACATCCTACAATATCGTTTATGAATTATGAAACCTCCCAACTCTACGATACGCTCGGTCTACGTGATTTAGAGTTTACCGAAGATCTTCTGAAACCGCTCGATATCTCTCTCAAAGTTGGTCAACGTCTGTGGGATATGTCAAAGGCACGGCGTGTGAAAGATGCGGATGCTGCGTCCAAAGATCCCTCTGTTCCACCCATTGCGGCGGCTGTTGCTAATTTTACAACTCATATTAAACCCACGGAAGCCTATCCTATTTTCACGGAGGCGTTGAAGAAGTTAGTCGCCCGTGAAACGTCGCTCGCAAACTACGATTTTGCGGTCGTTGAAGCTCTGAGTCGTGCGGGTGGACAGACACTTGCTGCCTATTGGAACGCCATTCTCGGCGACTCTCCCAAAGCACGTATTGAACGGGCGGAAACAACGTATCTCGCAGAAACTCTCCGTGAATCACAAAATGACGCACGAACAAAGATTATTACAAAGGCCTTTGTCGCAACGCCGGATATTAATACATGTGCTCACGTAGGAGAGTTGGAACGTATTTATTCCATTCGTAACGACGAGCAGCGGATGATTATGTTTGAAAAATGCTACAAGAACTACCAAGCCGGTCAACGTGGCAATTACATACTCTGCGGCACATGCGGAAAAGACTTTGTATGTAAACACGAAATTCTTCTTCTCAACGAGTTTTTACATCCAGGACGTGGCACAGCTCTCCACAAGAGTCTACTGTTAGAATATGCGGGACCCGTCTTTGAAGGTGCGTACATTTGTAAAGTATGCGGCCAAAAGATACGTGATATTGAGTACGATACACATCTTGAATTCGACGATGAAGGTCGTCCATTGGTCGGTCGAAATATTGTAGACAAGGATGAAGAGGATGAAACCGATATTGCTCTCGTTATTCGTGAAGAAGTTGTTGACGCACTTCCCTTTACCGGTGAAGAACTTGCTGTCTATTATATGGCTCGTACAATTTGCGAACAATGCGGACTCACATATCCTTTGGAAACATACCGTCGTATTGTACAAGGATATACCTCGTTCTTTGAAAAGATTCCGCAACGTGACCCCTACGAGAAAAAGCGTAAAGATGCGGAGAAAGCAGTGAAGAAAGGTGCGGTTATACCCGCTCCCTACGATAACTTTATTGCAACGTATCAGGTTGCCGGTCTGAGTGCGTTAATCCTTCTTGAACTTCAAACATCTACTGTTACACCACCTAGTACAATCGCAAGCTGCGACTTCCGTCGTGATGGATTCCCGCTCGACGACGCGAAATCTGTCGGCACAGGGGCTCTTACCTATGTTGCGTGCGTTGTCGCCAACATTATGCGTAACGATAAACCCTGGAATCTAACCTCGTGGTCGGCCGAGACAAATATGCCAAAGCGTATTACACTGATTTCCAACGCAACGAAACTCATTGTTGAGCGTATTCTTGCTCTCGGAGCAGGCGTGCCGCCACTCAATATCACGGATATGTACCGCACACGTCTAGAGGATGAACGTCAACGTAAAATCGCCACAGGTACGAATAGGGAAATGCGTGCGAGTGATGCGGATACGCTCCCTATCTCCTTCCGTCCCTTACAACGTATTGTATTACCTGCGTCAATAAATGAGAAACCTGTAGGAAATGTATCACGCTTTTTAGGCTCTGTTGCGACGGCTCCAATTGCGGAGATGCGTGCGTTTGTTGATACACGCTCTGAACAACTCGCTCTCCATTTACTGGACGACAGTCATACAGCAAGTCAAAAAACCGCAGCAGGACAGGTTCCAAAACGCTCGGATGCGACGTGCTGTTTTACAAAACTCTCGGATGTTGCTGCACGTGGCCTCGGCGTAGTGGAGCGTGCTACAAACGACTCGTATAAGAAAGAATATGAACTACAATCCTCGGCGAAGACCTCTCTCGAACATCGTGATCCCGCTGCCTCCTTTAGCGGAACACATTTCTATGTACCGTGGTCAGCACCCGCTCAATCTACCGTTGTACCAGGTGCGGATCCGAGTATGTATTATAAAATCTTCATGAAACACTGTTATAAGGGAGACCGGTATGGTTATCCTCACGAGATAACGGTCAATCATATATGCCGCCGTTGTGACTTCCCTTACCCAGTTGAACTCGATATGTTAGATACATCGGATCCGAACGCAGCGAAACAACGTGAAGAGCTATCTCTGGCCGCATTGGCTGGGGTGGAGATCAACGAAGAGTCCTATACACGTCTAGACCGGCAAATTAAACAAATCAAGACAATTCCCCAACCGCCACCTCAGACGGATACAAATTTCCTTTCAGAACTTGCGGCTATTGGCGGATTTTTGACCGACATTCTTGTACCTGGCGATATAGATAGTCTTATTGCTACGATGACGGAAATTCAAGGCAAGGGGCTCAAAGATGTCGCACGGCGTGCGAAATTTGCGGATGTCTCAAAACGTTACGACGCAGCACGTACAACCTTTACTGAATGTTTTACAACTCCCGCAGCTGGAACATCTGTCTTACGCGGAATTGAAACTCTTACAGATGCGGTTGTTGGTTCCACCGCAGTACGCAATCTTGTACAAATCTTTGTAGTTCAAGGAACACAAATTGCGTATGAATTTAAGTGTATTAATCCGAATGGCCGTAAATGGTTTCATAGTATTAGCTTTAGCCACCAATCTCTCTTGAATAAGATTTGGGATAAATCTGCGGAAACGGTTGTAAATACAATTTCTTTACTCGATGAATTGAATGAGAGCAAAACCCTAATTCTCCGTGATATACTCACAAAATTTACGGAGACCTATTCTCAGGTGTACGATACCTGGATTCGTGAACTACGTAGCAATATTCATTTTACGGATGACGAATACAAGATTGTACTTCGCTGGTTTACCTTAGCAGGTCTGACCGCATTAATGAAACGTGATAGCGTCTACTACAGAGATATCTCGACGGCCGATGAAAAGAATTCTGTCTCACGATTTCTAACATCATGGATTGATGGTAGTGTACAATCCTATACAAAATACAATCGTCGGTATCAATTGAATGTATCGCAAATTCAAGAGGCAATCAATGCTCGTGCGGAGTTGGAGAAGGCGTATTTCATTAAGCGATTCGACGATCTTGACCGTGATTTACGTGCGGTCGAAAAGATTAAGAAGAACCTCAAGATTGGCGACTGGGCGGTAGGAACTGTGAAAAATCTGTTTACCTACGATGCGGATTTCTACGAGTTTGAACGCTCGCAACGGGCGGCGATGGGTCTACCCGAATTTGGTAGCGGCGAAGAGGGGGCTGGAACAGATCGCCGTCAGGAGGTTATCGACGGCGGATACGACAATCGTGCGGCTCAAGATGAAGATGTTTGAAGCACAAAATAATTATTTAACCATTTTAAATCATGAGTATAGTCTCTATAATCATAATTGTAATTGTCTTTTTTATATTTTCTCCTATTATCGTACCGTTCCTCTTATTTACACCTATTGGGTGGTTACTTATGTTTGGTATGTTTATTGGATTTTGGATCTGGGTCATTATAGCGATTATTAATTTAATACGAAGTGTTGTGAAGAGGTAAATATCACAAAATAAATTCACCATCATTGAAAATGGAGGTATGGTTATTTTGTGTAAACAATGAGTTTATTGTAAAACGTCATGCGTCTTTCCATAAACATACTACAATGGATGTGAGAACCGGCGAAATGTATATTGAACTGCTACAAGGACGGTCTATACAACTTCCGGCATGGGAGTCGGTTGAAAAAGTTGGTGACGAATGGTTTGGTAGATACAATCGCCAAATCTACAACATCAGCGATTTATACATTAAAGATTAAACGTTATCGTACGAATATCGACTATATTAATATCATTTGGACTTATCTGTTTTTGTACAAACGGACTTCTATGAGGTGGTGGCTGTCTTGCTGAAGGCTGTCTTACATGAGGAGAACGTAGCGGACTTGCTCGTAATGGACTTGCCCGCATTGGACTTGCTCGCATCGGACTTGTTAATTTCGGTGTTCCTGCGTCACGCAATTCGAATCCATTCGCACGAATCCTATTGAAATAGAGCGGTATATATACAATCCGAAGATGAAGTGTCTCGGTGACATATGTATACAATAAGGTCTCCGAATGAAGTGGATTTTGAAGACTATAGTCGTACATACTATCAAATAGATTTCCAATACGTATGCCATTTTCGTAATTTGTTATGGAAAATCTATCATTTATCATAAATGTATACAAATGAAAATCAGGAACTGTGATAGTATTATTCATTGTAGAATAAAGCCACTCAAAGCAAAGAGGAGTCAAATATCGTACATCCGGACGTAAAAAGACAATACGGTCAAACAGTATCTCGGACTCTGTTATTAATTGCGTTACTCTCTTCTTGGAATACATAGCACAGATATAATTATCCACCGAATTGTAACCTGTTTTCCACGGATCTTCATGCGTCCTATATTTGAATAAATCCAATTGTTTTTTTACATAGTCTTGGTCGTCCAATGCTATATAATCAGCGTTTAACAATGTATATTCAAGTGGATTGAGTTTACAATTCTGTTCCTTCGTTCGTACATTTGAGAAAGGACTCGGTACGACATAGGTATGTAAAAAGATTGTATATTCAATTCCATTTGCCCGCAATACGGTGAATATATTCGTCCGTATGCTATCGATTGTCTGTGATAGACTTCGTGTAATGCCCCAAAAGGCTAGAGCAACCTTCATAGTTCCTACACTATAGGAACAATTTCATATTAGGAAAAGACCGCAAAATCAAATCTAACCTACCACGATAGGGGAATATGGCCGTTTTATGGCTTGCTTTTGGTATTTATATTGTTGGTATAGCCACCGTACTTGTTATACGCCCATCTACAATGTTTCACAGTAGCGGAGCGTCGTGGAAAGAATTTGGTCTATCGTCCAGTGGTTCCCATACCGTTTTTCCATTTTGGATGTTTGCGATTGTATGGTCGCTCATCTCCTATGCTCTTGCGACACTCGGAATGATGTTTGTCGCAACAGTTACACTACGTTCAGACTATACGGAACACTCTATGAACGTGAAACCTATCAGTTCTATGAACACGAACCCTCCCGGTTATTACGTATTGGATCAAGCCAACACATCGCCTCCGAAATATATCTTTTACGGCTCCGAACCGCCTCAATAAGCATCACTATGTACATAGTCCCGATAAACTACTGCTTATCGCCGTGCCAAAGAGAGCCGCCCACGCAGACCAGTAACTATACCCAACTGAATCCAAAATGAGTGGATCTGTATCCGGAGGTAGCAGACCACTTACAATTCCACGTAACGACGGTACCAGATATACCAATATCAATACTACGATTTGTATACCAAACGCAATCGCCGCATTGTTCAGAATCTGACTGGTATTCTTAACTGAACCACAGTTTCCACGCTGTACAGCCGCATTCGCTCCCAAATTGATTAAGAACGCAAGTACACCCGCAGCAAGGAAAAACGTCACAATTATACGTGGATCGGTGGATGCTATACCAGTCGCAGTACCCAATCCCATAAATATTCCAAACGGCAGTACACCCATCATCATAGCCGACGCAATCATCATCACAATGAGAATTGTGCTATCCATGCTTTTCTTCTTTCTCTATCCTTGAAAAAAGAATGGCACAACGGCCGGAAAAACGCCGCCGCACCATAGATCCGGCACGTGTCGAAACAATCGATGAATGGCTGAAATTCTATGAACAACGCTATACAAATCTACGGTTGGACGACGGCGGATATCTTTCAGTCTATGATCCTGCTGACAGCAAGAAACTTGTAAAACGAATTACACTCAAAAAAGGTGTGGATGCAGCACAGGTATTAGCATCCTCTGATACATCAAAACTCCGGGCGGACGCAATTACAAGTTACGATGAACTACGTGCTAGTAAAAAAACAGCAATTGCTATAGCATCCGCAGAGTATGTTGAGAAAGAGGCCGAATTGCTTGTCCAATCTCATTTATGGGAACAAAGTCGAGACACCGCACAGCGAGCAACTCTCGCACGTCAGATAGGCGTGCTAACACGTGAATTAGAACAACTCGACAAGAAATTACAAGATGCGACCTACAGCCGCCGCACAATACGTGAGAACGAGAATATGACAGGTCAAATGATTGACTACAGATCACACGATACGTCTAAATTAGGCTATACCTTACATTACTGTATTCCTGAATATACGACGGTATCGGAACGCATTGTTTCACTCCCTACTGAAGCGGAAAAGGCCTAATACGATCTTCCGCTTTATCGCAATCCACTTCCTTCGTTGAATATTGAAAGCAGGTACCATTTCTATCCTTATAAATGATATCGGCTGTATTTTCTAGATTCGGATACTTAGTAATAACTAGCGGAGCCGGTTTGAGTATATACACAAAGAAGATTCCTGCGGCCAATCCGCATAGAAACGGGAAGAATTCAAGCATGTAGAAGAACTTCATTTCTAATTCTATAGTAAGAATGTTTAATTGGCTGAAAATGATGGAAGTACCTGGATTTTCAACATTAATCAGTATCATTCTTGGATTTGGGCTCGCTGCTATGTTTCGTCCACTATGTAAAGGATCAGAGTGCGTCATTTTACGTGGTCCTCCTGTGAATGATATTCGTGGTGCTGTATACCAATATGGTAAGAAATGTGTTGAGTTTGATGCGAAACCAGTACCATGCCCCAAAGAAAAGGGAAGCATCCCGGTTGTGGAAACGATGGTCTTTGCGGAAATGTCCTAGTGTGCGGTCGTTTTAATCAATGAATCCCTTCGGCCATCCTAAACGAATATGGCAGAAAACGGAACACCGTTAGAAGCTCTTGAATCCGGCGATGTCGCAAATGCGGCGGATGCGAACCGTATGGCCAATATTCTTCGTGATATGAATGCATCCGGTGCGGATGTAGTTTCGGCTCAGCCCGCACAGCAGATGGGTCTGCCTATGCAGCCCATGCCGCCTATGCAGGCGATGCAGCCTCAAATGAACAGTATGTCAAATCCTCTTCCCCCTATGATGAATCATCAACCCAACTATGTTCCAATTGACGAGGAACCGTCCAGTTATGCTCCTGTTCGTAAAAACATATGGAGCCGTATTCTTGAACAGTTGATGGATCCACTTTTCGTAGGACTTATTGTACTAGTCCTCTCCCTCCCGGCACTTCATACATTTGCTGGTAAATATGCTTCGTGGGCGTACGTACTTGGTGGCCAATTGTCGTGGGCGGGTCTCGCTATTAAATCCTTAGTCGCCGCAGTCCTCTTCGGTCTTTACCGCGTTGTATCCGATTATGTATCGGCCTAATAATTTTGCTCGCACGAAATAGAGTTGTCATGAAGTTGCTCCGTTCGAAAATGGACGTTGAAACATATGCGTCATGTGGCATTTTTGCGGCTGCGCTTGCGTATATAGCATATCGTAAACAATTGGATACCGTTGGACTCGCTATCGGAGTCGCTATGGTACTTTATGTTGTCACCAATAACAATATCCTAGTGTCGCTTCTGTCTGGAGCGATTGTTGGTCTCGTTGCTGTCTACTATTCCCGGTCTACTGAGGGCTTCGAAGATGCGAAGAAGGAAGAGGTGGAAGAAGAGTTTGAAAATGAGGATGAAGAAGACGAGAAAGCCGAGAAGAAAGCCGAAAAGCCCAAAAAGAAGAAGAAAACGCCTCCTCCGAATAATAGCGATCGTGCTGAATTCCTTACACTCGGAAAGAAATACAAAATCCCGAGCGAGGGTGATGACGCCGAATTTCACCTTGATGCAGGTACGACATTTATGAATGCGTATAAGTCCCTTAAACCCGACCAACTTGCGTCGATGACGAAGGATACCCAGGAACTGATGCAGACCCAGAAGCAACTTATGGGCACGCTCCAGACTCTCAAACCGCTCATTACCGACGGCAAGGAAATGATGGATATGTTCCAATCCTATTTCGGAAGCGGCGGCCTGAATGCGGGCATTGCGGGTGGCAAAGACAGTAAGTAAACATAGTTTCAGAATAAATCATATATGTATTCACATATACGATTTATAACGGTACGTCAAAGGAGGGAAAATAGATTTGTATATCTAATTTAAATATGCTCGCACTCGCAATGACAGGGCTTGTAGTCTCTACACTTCTAACAATTGGTATTGTCTATTGGTATTTTACCTCACGTACAGTACGGAAGGAAGGATTCCAGGATGGTGGTGATAAGCCTGAACAAGCCAATATAGCCAAAATTCTTGCGACCATAAAACGCCTCGGTGGGTCGTTAATGAATGTATCCACATGGACGGAACGTATGGCACTTTCGCAAATGACGCCGACAGAACTCGCACGCAAACATTTGAATTCCCTTAATAAGACAGAGTAAGCCATGCCGCGTTCAAGCAAGATTGCATCACGCCTGCTAGGACGTGACGGTCTATGTCCGCCTGGATTTTTATGTATGAGCAACGCTACACTTATCGCAATCTTTTTTGCGACGGTCAGTGTATTTATACTGGGACTTATCTTTGCGAAACAATACGGATTTATCGGCAGCGAAGTACGTCACGAAGTACGTAGAGAGCCGACTGTTGTTGTCGTACGCCAACCCGAAGCACCACGTATTCCACGAGCACTTCCCGTAATTAATCCAGATCCCCGCTTCTCGCCGCTCCCACCAGAACAACTGTACAATACCCCACCCGATATATCAACAGGAAATCCTATACCCGCCGGTGCGACTTCTGCTATTCCCATTAATGTTCAAACACGCGGATATTCGGATACATTCCAACAAATCGGATTATTGACAACTCCCGGTGGTAGTGAAACATCCGGTTCGCCGAATCGTACCATATTGCCACTATTCGGTCGTAAATTAATGGCGAACCGTGATCGCTGGAATTACTATACACGCACGGACGGCATGAATCCCGTTCAAGTGCCTGTACAATTCAAACGCCGTGACTGCGACGATGATACGGGATGTGATGAAGTCATGAACGGTGATTCAGTCGGCGTTCCAATTCTAGGACAATCCTATATCGCAAACATATACCGCTATTCTACGCCACGCTACATTCCGGTTGTATAACGACCCGTTTGCGTCGCAAACCAAAATAGTAAAATCCCGTGGAATCACAGGGAGATGTCTTGTGATGCGAGCGTCGATAATATGTTAAGTTGTCCAGAATCTCCACTTTTCTTTCCAAATGGAATGAGTGTAGATTCCATACATTTATGTAAGACGTGTAAATTACGTATTGTATCCAAGTTACCGGGTCCTGGTAACATTATTGACGTACAGACAAACGTTATTAACATAAACGAGAATCCGACGAATTCGTTTATTGTGAATGGCATCATGTATAATTTAGCCAGCACATTGTTGGTATTTAGTGGTCTTCACCGATTACCAGGTCGCTCCACCGTATGTCCTGCGGAATTATGTTTGATGTTCAAGCCGTCCCAGGGCGGCGAAAACAACAAAGGTATGGTCTGTTTATGTCTACCCATTGATACGGGGCGTGGCTCAACCAATACTTATTTTTCAACCATCACAAACTATCCGATAGGAATACGTCCTACGGTTGGCTCACTTCTTACACCCTCTGATACATTCCTATCCTATCGTGGACCCTCTAATTTTGCTCCACGCACCAAAACAAATCCACGCCCCCGCCAAGCCTGTGATCCCGTACAAACTATCCTAACCTACTACGTATGTATCGCACCTATTTTAATGAATATAAACGACTACAACCGACTGTTTGGAATGTTACCGAAGCAGACATATGTGGGACCCGCTGAACCCGTTGCGGAACTCACCAAAGAACGCTGTAAACTTCTAACACGTATTGTGGGTATTACAACAGATACGTCAAAATCGGATGATGGACGTGGTCGCAGCGGTGCGTCCAATGGATATTCACCTGATTCACTCAAGTGTTACCGTCTTGACAAACAGCGCGATATTGTGGGGGATAAGATTTATATAAATGGAAATGGAAAGCCCGGCAATACCACTCTTAGTGCGGAAATGGCGGCAGCCGCTGCGGGCGAAGATATCGGTGTTGAACTCTGTAAAGACGCATGGGGATCTGAATTTACAACATGGCCTGTTTCTATGGACGATATTTCACTTCTCTATGATCCTTTGTATAATTCTCCAGCCGGATTTACGGATCTTGAGAAACTCAAACATATATGTAATAAGGATGATAGATGTCAAGGTATTTTCAAGTTAAAGAACAATCAAACCACAATGTATGGTCCCGTTAAAAATGCTGGTGTAATCGGAACCGCTTCGCCTGATGAACGATGGACAACTATGTTTCCAGATCATACAATTATGAATAAAATCAAATGTGCGCCGCCTTCGGTAAAACCCGGTGATATTGAACGTATTCTTGGAATCATTATCGGTGTTTTATTAGGATTGTTTGTATGTGCGGTCATTGCGTATTATGTTCTTAAATGGACAAATACGAATTATTTGGATGTATTAAAACTGTACAGTAAGAAATCACCGCAAGTATGGACGACATCGGTTGCGTCAGCAGCAGCGGCAAAATAGGGGTGCTAGCCCCGTTAATTCGCTACCATAAGTAAGATGGCTGCAGCAAAGAAATGGATGTCTCTCCTACCTATTCTGATTGGCGTTGTCATTGTTGTAGGTATTATTGTCTATATTGTCGTTCGCGACCATCCGCAGTTTGAAGGATTCGCAGCTCCTATTTTAAATACACCCAAATGCCCCGATAATTTCACATTCTTTAACGATAAACGTGGAGATAGTTTCTGCTGTGCGGGTCAAATTGACCCCTATTCTCATAAATGCGAAGCAAGCGGAGACAATCAATTATGTGCGATGAAACCAAATGTACAAGATCCTCGTAAAACATCTCCTCGCACACTGCCTCTCTGCTCAGCTATGATTCGCGAAACGCATACACGGAAGGAGGCGAGTTGCCCTGGAACCTTGCCAAATTTCGCATCTATTGGCAAGTGCTGTAAGACACAAGCGGATTTGGATGGTTACGATTGCCGTAAACATGATAATGAGGATAAGAAACGCTACTGTAAACTCGCTCCGCCCCTCTTACCCGGCGAACAACTCTGTAACAATTTAAACATGGCAGAAACGGCTCAATGCCCGTCTGGATTTGCGAAAATATCCTATCAACTCGGTGACCGTGAAGTACAGAAGTACGGTACCGCTGCGGCGGGTGTACAAATGCCCGTCTGTTTCGGCATGGATAAAACCTGTATTCCTGACAATATTGTTAAGGATTTACAATCACGGGGTTTATATAACGATAAGAACTCCGATTTATGGGAATATTCTTGTAAGGGATGGAAAACCGCCCACGTTGACCGTGATCTTACAAAGACAATGGATAAGACGTATATATAGATTCGGATTACCAATACTTCAAACAAATTCATAATTGGATTTGTTTGAATTGAAAGGTGTATTGGGGTATTTACTTGTATTGAAAGGCCGCTTTCTTCTCATCTAGATCCGGTCCAATCCGTTCAAAGGTATTGGATCCCGTATCTTCATCGGGACGATAGGTGTACGTGCGAGTATCCGTCGTCTCCATGACTCTCTGCTCTTCAATCGGATACTGTCCGTCCGTAGGAGATCCGAGATCGCTAAACGACGACGATGCAGGCGATGCGAATCCTTCGACTATGCCGCTCGTCTCATTGAACTCATTGTAGCCACGGGGAGACGACTTAAATGTGCTGTACTCGCCCACCGGCTTCTCTATTCCATTCGGAATAGTGGTTTCGCCATACGCACCGAGAGCCGTATTTATCACTGAACCATCCGATGCGGGACGGTGCTGGTCAATAAACTGGTTGAGTTGGCTGCTCGGACTATTGCCGGCCTCCACCGAAGGAGCAAGAACCTCGTTCGTCGCATTACTTGTGAAGACCGCATTGACTACATTTCCCTGAGGTGCTTGCTGGGGCGTATCAAAGAACGCATCTTCCTCTTCCGTATCATGCGCAAAATTCTGTAGTTTTGCCGTCGTTTTACGGATATTGCGGTTGAAGAGGATAACCGCTGTAAGTAGGAAGAACGATAGGCCGAGCATAGGATCTTTACTAAATCCGCCCAAGGAAAGGATAACTAGAATCACAGTTGTATAGGTGCTGTCTATAATCCAACCGGGTACGTTAACAACACCTGTTGCGATACACGTTGTAAGTGCTAGCACAAGCACCATTAATAGAATGACGGGCGCTGTAGTACTCATACTCTATCTAAAATGGTATAAAAAAACCGTGTGGAAAAAATGAGCCGATAGACTACGTATATACCTAGAATCAAGCATGATTCCCTCGAAAGTCTTGACATCACGTGGTTATTCTATCGCAAAAGCCGATCTATCAGCGAAAGACATCGCAGATATAGAAACTCAATTAACGGTCACTCCGTATGTGCCGCCCTCCTATGCCGGAGGTGTATCTTCCTTTCGTGTTTGGATTTCTTCACCGCAACGCTACTATTTACCTCGGGCGTGGGCAATAAGTAAATTTGGTGACGCAGACTCCGATGTACGCTCAGAGGGCGATTCACTTCCCAGTGAACTTAGATTCCAAGGAACGTTGCGGCAACATCAAACGGAGGCATTGACAGCGTTTGAGAATGCTGGACACAACGGAATTATCTGTCTGCCTTGTGGATACGGCAAAACCTTTACAGGTATTGCAGCAGCCTCACGTATCGGAAAATGTTTCCTCATCGTAGTCCATAAAGAGTTTCTTGCGGATCAGTGGTCGGAAGAATTACGTGTCTTAATGCCGGGTATTCGGATTGGACGAATTCAAGGAGAACGATGTGATATTGGCTCGGATATTGATGTCGCAATCGCAATGATTCAAACAATATGTAGTCGTACCTACGTAGCGGGCACATTCAATCATTTCGGATTTGTAATCTTCGATGAAGTTCATCATCTTGGTGCAGAACATTTCAGTCAAACTCTACAACGCCTACATTGCCGCACTATGCTTGGTCTTACCGCAACACCGAAACGTGCGGACGGCCTTTCCAAAATCTTTGAGTGGTATCTTGGAGCCATTGTATACCAGATTTCCCGTCGCCCGAAAGATGAAACCGTTCTTGTTGAAGTTCTCCGCTATAGTTCGGCGGATGACTCGTATACAGAAGTACCGACTGACTGGCAAGGAAAACCTATTCGGGCACGTATGATTAACAATATTGCGAATCATACGCCTCGCACAATTGATATTGTAGACTGGGTGCTACCCTATATACAAGCAGATGAGACACGTAAACTACTTATTTTGTCTGATCGCCGTGAGCATTTAATCCAATTCGAAGGACTCTTCCGCTCCAAACAAATATCTTCGATTGGTTATTACATTGGTGGTATGAAGCAAAAAGATTTGGATACGTCTGCGAAGCAGCGTATTCTTCTAGGTACATTTGCGATGGCCTCGGAAGGTATGAACATTCCTACACTCAACGCAGTTCTGCTGGCTACACCGAAAAGCAGTATTGAACAGTCGATTGGTCGTATTCTACGGCTCAAGCCTGAAGAACGTACAATTCAGCCGATTATCTTTGATGTTCTGGACACAGTATTCAACGAATGCTTTGGCCAATGGTCACGACGTAAAAAGTTTTATAAAGAATGCGGATATTCACTACGTTGGGCGGGTGAAACGGAGGAAATGGATGCACCTTCCCTAAAAAAAGAGGTCAAGGGCGAATGTCTTATCGTCGACGACGAGTAGCACGCTTTCCACGACGAGCACCGCCTAGACGTGCGGCATGCGGTACAACATCGTTGTACGCCGTTACACCGTCGGGAAGTGTTGAGCCAATCTCTGTTGACGGACGGAAGTGAAATCCCGCACTCTCGGCGGGATAAACAGGTATCATTGAGTTCGGCGCACGATAGCAGTTCGCCGAAAATCCGTTACCGCTGCCGCCTTTTTGTACCGGCATATTTGGTGTTAGTGAGTATATATCCGCAGGAGCACGAATATCGGGATTCACAATCTGCGGATTGTTAGGATTCGGAAAGCCAGCACGGCCGTCGCACGGCACACCTAAATAGGCGGGGGCTGCGATGGGGCCGTCGCCTCCTACACTCATTGCGGGATATACACCAAACCCGTTGGAGCCGCCGCCACGCATTCCGCACGAGCCGCCGCCACGCATTCCGCACGAGCCACCGCCACGCTGCTTACGGCTGCGACGACCGCCCCGCCATCCGCAACCGCATCCGCCACCCGCCATGACCGTCTGCGCAAGTTCGGGAGCCGCCGGATTGACAAGTTGTCCAGGACGAGATTGTGCGTAGCAATCATTGTACGATTGGTAGACCGGCGTTTTAATCGCAAATTGTGTATCGTTCGCAGGATTGAACTGCATTAGACTGCTCGTTGTTGCGTATCCACCACCACGGGTAGTATTGCGACGTTTGTTTCTTAGCGTACGACGCGAGGTTGCCTTTTTCTTATAGGATCGGCTCATTCTACTTTATCATACTTTTAATTTCCCATTTATCAAATTGTTTATTCCACTCCGCATTGACTTGAATCTCCTCTTGGTTCGCAAGACGTAACGCACGACTTATTTCCAGAGTTCGTACAAGTGCGATGCCAAGACGTTCCTCGCCTTTCCATAATGAGAAGACATCGGGACCCATACTCGTCTCTTTCTTCGCCTTATAGGTTGTCGTCGATACATCAGGTGTATTTACAGACTTCACAGGCATCCACAAAATCCGTTTTGTATTTGTTGTATTTGGAATAAATTCGATTAATTGATATTCACTTGGTTCTTTGAGAGATTGTAGCGACATATATTCTGCGGGTTGAATTGTAATTCCTCCTTGTAAATCCTGTTCAGGTTTGAAGTCTTGGAAAAATCGGCCGACATAATTTGTCCATCGTTCTGCGAATGTATGTTTCGTCCAGACAGTTTGTTTACCCCATACAATAACATCCTCTACAATAAGTCGTCTGTCACGTGTCAGATAGGCGGAAAAGATAGCACCGTCTTTAAGAATAGCGTCGGAGAGTCGCATACGAATGCGTACAGGTTTTGATTTTGATGCGGATGGCGGTATGTATACAGCATACTGTAACTGAGGAACAACCGCCAGGAATCCTGATAGGATACCGCGCGGTCGATAACTTGCTAAAACGTTATCTTTACACATCGTCATTTTATCCTGCTCTGTGAACATACGGCAAATGCCCATACGTCCTGAGGCTCCCCAACCAAATCGTCCGATATACTCCTCGGATATTTGAAGCCAGTCCATTGTCTATATATAAATCTATAGGGTCTATGTTTTAGACTAAATTGGTTCATAGGGCTTGCCCCATGTGAAATAGGGTTTTAAATCATGGAAAACCCTCCACCCATCTCACTCGAATCAAACGGAATAATGCCGCTCATAAATTCGCCTCCATTGTTTGTCATCTCAGGTGTATATCCAGCCATATTATTACCGCCAGGGCTGCTCGACGGCGAACCTAGACCCGAATTGACGATTTGACGTGTATCACGTGCCGGACGGCGTTCAATCATTTGTTCAGGATGGCGTAGATTGGATCCGAATTCGGCGTCCATATATCCAACTTTATCGAGTGGATCGGTCGCTTCGGGACTATCGTAAAACGTTGATGGAGGTGTGGCCATATGCGGTTCGGGAGCACGCAAGTCTTCCTCGCTTTGGCCAACAACAGCGGGCATTGCGTGAGCCTCCGTTTGATCCTCCTGAGGTGCTTGCGTTTCCTCGCTTTGTTTTTGTATAGGTGGTAATACTTCTTTCGTAATCGGCTGAATAGGATATTGAGGTGCTTTATATTCGTCATAACGTTCTTTGACATCAGGTGTTGTGGACGATGACGCTTTAATAATATGAAATCCTAAAAACAGAAACACACACAAAACTCCTATGACAAGAATCCATAAAACTACTGCCCGGGTCATGCCTTTTTACTAATGACCGCAGTGAAATTATGTTTCACATTACCACGCAAAAAAATAGTTTCTCTAATTAGATGAGCAACGTCGATTTATCCGGTGTAACCACAAGTGAGGTAAGTATACAGCCTGGAAATGAAAAAGACGTTGTTGTAGCGACTCCTGAAGCTACGCCGGCAACGCCTGATATTACAAGTGTAAAACTACCTGTTATTCCGGAATCACCTGCGGAGGCTGCTGCGGCGGAGGCTGCTGCGGCGGAGGCTACTCCTGCGGCGGCTCCTGCTGCGGAGGCTACTCCTGCTGCGGCGGCTGCTCCTGTCGCAACGGCTCCTGCGAAAGTCGACATCTCAGGTGCTCTTGACGTTCTCATTAAGAATGTTCAGACCGATTTATCGGGTTCTCCCCTTTCCAATAACGCCCTCGTGCGCCTTGTTCCGCGTTTTGCGGCCGCCTTACATTTGCTGAAGGCTTCCCAGGAGGATAAGAAGGCGGTAATCCTGGCGGCCGCACATAAGCTGGTCGATTCGTGTGCGCCCGAAGAGAACCGGCATTTGTTCCACGAGTATGTGGATGCGGTTGTTCCCTCGGTAGTGGATGCGACACTCGATGTTGTGAAGGGCGATGTTGTGTTTCCGAAGAAGAACTGGTTTCTACAGTGTCTGATGTGCTCTCAGGTATCGTGTAAGAAATAGAGAATTTCTTGAGTATATCTTCAATTGTTGATTTATTGCCACGAATTGTCAATAAATTACCATATGTACACACTCCGTCGAGTTTGACTTCCTCCTTCCATATATCATCAATCATATACGGCGGAGCACCATGTGAACTTGATTCAATACTTTCTAAAAGAAATGTATTCCCCAATTCATCACGACCATGGGATACATATTGATGACGCTCAGACATCCATTGCGGTTCACCGCTTTCCAAGACCAAATATCCCCAAAACATACCCCATCGGTATACAACTTGCCAGCGTGATGGTAGTTTCGTAACACCTTTTAGCACCGTTTTTACAGCATCTCCCTCAATCGATAACAGATACATCCTTGTACAATCTTATATTTCTTACAATTTAAACTGTCCGCTCTTCAAATTTGAAGAGTGCTCATAGTTTATTGTAAGATTAACAAATCATGTGGTGTATTATTCTACAGTCCAAGGGAACGACACGAAATGCTCTGATTCCGGCGGGTCGTACAGAACTTCTGGATGCGGCGGCCGCAGGAGCTTTGCTACGACGCACAACGAATCCCGAATATATCGGCAAATGGAAGTGGAATACGATGGTTGTACATCTGTTTGCGTATAAAACGGGAAAGGCTGGTACGGAAAATAAACATGAGTTGCCGCCTCCACATGATACGATTCTGCTCTTCGGTGAAGCACTTCTCTGTGCGACGTTAAACAATAATCTTGTATCGTTTGGTGCGGCTGAGTATAAGACCTTCTACAATGATATCAATAAGGGCTTCGAAGATCTGGAGTCCGAGGATGATGAGATGAGTGATTCTGAGGAAGAGGAGGAAGAAGAAGAGGCCGAAGAGGAAGAGGCGGAGGAAGAAGAAGTGGAGGAGGAAGAGCCCGAAGAAGAGGAGGAGATTCGCATTCCTGTCCCGAAAATTGTAAAATCCAAGAAAGCCAATAAAAAGATTCCGGCCTGGTTTTCCGTTCCGGAATTAGAACCAGAAGCGTATACCATTGTATAGCCTAGCAATAAAAATCTTTCCGATGAACAGAAACAAATGGCCACCATCGCTGCATCCTTAGCTGCGGAGAAAAACAACAGCCGCCTTTCCTACATTACCGTAGGTGCGTTCGATGGTGCGTTTTTCACCTATACCCAAACAACCACCAACTACGTCACGACGGGTTCGCTTAGTACAGTCATTAACCCGGCGACAGGCGTTGCGGTCACATCCGTTAACTGCCCTGCTGGCCGTGTCCTCCGTGAGACGGGTCGCAAACTCTATGCGACGGCCGCCTACCCCGGCATCTCCACTTACATGGTCAGCGTCTATGACTCGGTTCTTGGTGTCAACGGCTTTATTGACCCCAACTCGACACTCTTTGCTATCTACAACGTGGATAAGCCCAATTTCATCGATGCGTCTCCGACCGAGCAATTAGCGTTTGGCCCGCCAATCTACACGGGTGGTACGGTCACGGCTACGGGTAATATCACGTCGGTAACGGGTAATGTTGCTGCTACGGCGGGTGCGGTATCGGCTGGCACAACGGTAACGGCGGGCACGAGCGTGTCGGCGGGCACGAGCGTGTCGGCGGGCACGAGCGTGTCGGCGGTTACAGGTATTGGTTATTCTAGTGTTGCTGGCGTAACCCAACTAACAAACAAGTCAACGGGTGTTACGTTAAACGGCGGAGCGGGCAGGATTACAATGAATAATGCGACATTGAATAGTGGTGCGACGGCAACATTTACACTCACGAACTCGTCTATTGCATCAACGGATTACCCTCTCTTCATTCGTGTCATCGGTATTAATACCATTGGTTCTGGTACTTTTTCAAATTATAGTGTAAGCTTTGGTACATTTGGCTCAGGCAGTGCTCCGATTTCAGTTACGAACACGACGGGTGGCAATTTATCAGATGCAGTAATTCTCCAGTTCGCAATCCTTAAATTGACTACTTAAACAATTTATATAATTTAATCCTTTTTCGCAAACCCTGTTTGTAAAAAATGATTCTCTTTTCGCAACCAAACAGCCAACCACAAATGAACGCCGTCCGTAGCCAAACCCGTGCTGTTATTAACCGCCTATGCGACTCCATCCTCAACGAGACCGAGCGCGAGGATCTGGAACGTGGTATTTACAATCATAGTCTCTCGGATGCGAAGAAACGCAACATTCGGCGTGTCTGGGAAAATCCCGAATTCCAAACACTCTACGAAATCACCGCACGCCGCACCATTTCCAACATTGATCCCAAATCGTATGTTGGAAACGGACGGCTTCTAGACCGTCTTCGTGAAGGTGAATTCCGTCCCCACGATATTCCTGCGATGGGATTCGCCGAGTTGTTTCCTGAAAAGTGGGGCGAGATGATTGAGCACGCTATTAAGCGTGAAGCCAAGATGTTGGAAGTGGATAAGAGTGCGGCGACCGATATGTTCCGTTGCTCCAAATGTAACAAACGGGAGTGTACCTATTATGAGATGCAGACTCGTTCCGCAGATGAACCGATGACCCAATTCATTCGCTGCCTAAACTGCGGCAAACAATGGAGACAATAAGGCATGTTGTGTCAGATTCTGACCTACAATACACATGGACTGCCGTGGTCACGTGATAACTCGCATCCAATCTGCGATTGGATAAAAACACTCAAACCCGAAATACTCTGTTTACAAGAAGTTTTTTTAGTTCAAACACGTGAATATTACAAAGAACAATTGGAACGGTACGGATATCATGTTGTCATCCCACACGACCAAGATACAACTTTTTTGGGTAGTGGGCTTTTGACCGCATTTTTAGAATCCGACTATACACTCCGCTCCCAATGTTTTTGCTCCTATCAAGCGTACCATAATGTAGAATGTTTCGCAAACAAAGGATTTCTCAGCACACTACTCCTTCATAAAGCCTCACGTCGCTATCTTCGAATCATCAATACACATACGCAAAGCAACACGGAAGTGTCTATTCTATTCGGAAATGATATCATTGATGCTATACAAAAGAAACAATTACAGCAAATTGTAGAGTACTTAGGAAAATGTACGATTCCTGCTCTGATTGTAGGTGATCTTAATTGCGAACAATCTCCCAATCCCTACGTCCGTTTTCTAAAACCGCAATCCACTCATACAATTCGTAAATCTACATTTTATAGCACCGGCGAAGATTTGGATCATATTGGTTGGATACCTCTCCAATGGGCTCGTGACGGCTGTGGATACTGCGATATTTCACGATATGGTCCCATTATTGAATCGTGTACAATTTTCCAAAAGCCGTGGAGTGACCACGCACCGCTTTATGTATCTGTTCGTATTCCTGATGAAAAACCGCCGTCTCTAACAAGATGATTTGGTATGTATTAATTGTATTTATTCTACTGCTCAGTCTTTTGTTGTCTGTATATATGTTACGCCGTACTGAAGGATTTGCTAGCGGCGAATGCGAAGTTCTCCGTCGTATTCCCACCGAAAATGGGGTTGTGGAGATTGTGAACAGCACGTGTCAAGAAGGATTGCCGCATACCACTGATTCCGAAACTATCCGAATGACAGACACACTATGGAATTCACCTAGAAAAGAAGAAATCCTCGTTCACGAACGAATTCATCTGGATCAAAAACGGGCTCCTCACAAGTGGGCAGACTTCTATCGTGATGTTTGGAACTATGAACTATCGTCGAATCCTCCTCCCGAACTACCATCCACAATCGTTCGCAATCTACGTCCCAATCCTGATACATTGCGTGAGCCCTGGGCAACTTGGCGGCGACGCTATGTATTCTTCCCTGTCTATGGTGAGGAAGAACGACGATTGGCTCGTGCTCCTGTAAAGATTTGGGATACGGTGACGAAATCGTTTGTCGCTATTCCCGCAGAATGGAAGGCTGAATTCTGCGATTCCCGTGGATGTCCGCATCAATATGAGCATCCTCACGAATTAGCCGCTGAACTTCTCACACGTTCATCCGCCTCCCCCGCTGCAAATAAATTGAGAGCAAATATTTCTCTTCTCAATAGTAGATATGGAGGGAACAGTCATAGCTCCGATCGCATCCAGTCCAATTGATTCGTGCCGCGGTCGTGGCAAACATTCCCCTCTTTCGCACCGCGTTCGCTCTCTCCGTGTTGGTGAAAAGAAGAAATCTGACCTTCAAATAAATACAGTAACACTTTATTTCAGTCCTTCGGATTTGAATGATAAACCGACCGACCATAAAGAGACAAAGAAAACGTCGAGTGGATGATTGGTCTTTGTAAAAATTACACCCCCTTTATAGCATGTCGCAGACTCCTGGTGGCGACTTTTATTCCTATGTAAACGATGAATGGCAACATCGTGTACATATGCCGAATTATGAAAATTCCTATAATATATCTGATGAAGTGGAAGATACGGTCAACAAGCATTTGATCGCCTGTATTGAGACGCATACCCGTACCCATCCAGACCATCCACTGTCTGTACTTGTACATAGCGTAATCCATAATGGGCGGAACAATACAGACGACATGCTAAGCCAACTTGCTATGCTTCGCACGCTTCGCACGGATAACGAAATTGGATACGCTATTGGATATCTGAACTCCTTACAATGTTCCTCTCCGATTGATATTGCGATACGAAGCAATTGCCACGGACATTGTTGTGTCTATATTGGTGAACCGTCACTAGGACTTCCTGGAAAACACGATTTTACAAATCCCGAGACTGTTGCGAAGTACAAAACCTATTTATCGACTGTGGGACGGCTTCTTCATCTTCCACACTTTGACAAGGTGTATGATATTGAACACATGTTTGTTCCTTCCGTATTTGATGGCAATGGAGATGAAGAAACGGCCTACAAGTTTCACGCACTCACCGCAAAATACAAGCATATACCTTGGACGGCTATTCTGACGGGATTCGGATTTGATACTACCCTCTATACACGTATTGAATATCGTATTACAAATGTGGACTATATACATACAATCAACAAGAATTATACGTCGATACATCATGGAACGTGGGTTCGGTGGTTACAATCTATGCTTATTCATAGTTTCATAGACTATCTTCCGGCTCCCTATTCGGATTTACACTTTGAGTTGTATAACCACTTTATAAAGGGGACTCCACGAAAACTACCACGTTCTATCCGTCTATTGCGTATTCTCAATAACTATGTTCCCCAATTGCTAGGTTCTGTTTGTATTGGCAAGGTATGTTCAGAAGATACAAAACTGCGAGCGACAAATATGGTACGTCGCCTCAAAGACTCCACGCAACATCGTATAGAGGAGGCTGTATGGCTACATACACGAACACGTCGTAAAGCCCTGGAAAAAGTGGCCGCTATGTTGTTTCAAGTTGCGTATCCATCGCATTGGAGGATCGAGACGGATGGTATATCTCTTTACAAAGATCGGCTTCTTACAAATCTTCTCGCAATTGGGTCTCGTGATACAGCACGCCATATTGCGCAATTGCGGGCGGACGATTGTGGACGCAGCCCGTCCATATGGGACGATAGTCCCTTTATCGTGAATGCGTATTATTACACCGATAAGAACATGCTGACGATTACAGCAGGGTCTCTACGTCCGCCCTTCTTTGATGCGCGTCGCAGTCTAGCATGGAATCTAGGAGGTGTTGGAGTCGTTATTGCTCATGAAATATCGCATGGATTTGATGACGATGGACGTTTGCACGATAAACACGGCGAACGTACAAATTGGTGGTTTCCGCGTGACGAACGTATGTATCATGTCTACACGCAAAAAATCGTCAAGTTATTTGACGGCGTATCCTACGCAGGAGGCATCGTCAACGGTAAACGCACACTTGATGAAAATATTGCGGATTTATGCGGTATTTCTATTGCGTTGGGTGCGTTGAATACATCGCTTGACGCAGAACCCAAGATAGACCGGTTACGTGCGTATCGTGATTTCTTTACGAGTTATGCGACCTCGTGGCGGACAAAAGATCGTCCAAAAAAGGCGTTGTTTTCTCTGAGAACAAGTGTACATGCTCCGGCAAAACTACGTGTGAATTTAATTGTAAAGCAGTTTGACGAATTCTATGAAGCCTTCAATATTCGTGAGGGCGACCTTGGATGGATTGAGCCGTCGAAGCGAATCCGAATTTGGTAGGATGTAGTTCTAGATCAACATCAAGTCCGTTAGCCGCCATACTTCATACGTGCCGTCCGGCAGGGGGCGTTTCATAATAAACGGCAGTCGCTTCGCCTCAAGTTCCATCTTCGCAATCACATACGAATCCGTAACACCCTCCGGTACGAGAACATAGGGTTTTGCTCCATTGTTGATTTGGCTCGCCCGAAAACTAATACATTTCGTCCGCTCATATTGGGTCAGAAATGGATACGTACGATGGTTCTGATCCAACGAAGCAATCGCACGGAGTGATGTTTGAAGTACAGGTTCGCTCACCTCACGACCGGGTGCTTTCGTATTGAGTTTCTCACGTACACTTGTCTCATACGGAATCCATATTTCGGGATGCTGTTTGTATAGTTTAATGAGATCGGCGGCTTCTGCCCGTTGATTCTCCGTCAACTCTTCCTCGGGCATATCCTCGAGAGCCTCACCTTCAAACATATCCTCCTCTCCGCCCTCATCATAATCTGCATCCTCGTTGCGAAATTCGTCAGCCATTCTCTGTCTATTGAATGAATAGTGAAAGAATTGTTCAAATTTTTAGACGAATTTAAATTCGTCCGAGTAAAATAGAGTATGGCAACCGTTGAAGAGTTAATAGGGTTCCCGACAGGCGAAGACTACGATGTATACAAGGGACAGCATGGTGGTGCGACAATTCAACTTGTACAACTCGCCGATATAAAGGAACGAGGTGATGATGCGATGATTCTCCTACGCGATCGACCTGCGAATTCTACAGCCACATCATTATCCGATTTCGCAAATAATTCGGGTCTCGGAATCGATAGTGTTGTCGCAATCAACGGAAACACCGTGAGCCAGGCGTTTAATTTGCCTGGTGAAGCAAACGACTTCAACAAATACTTATTTATTGTTCCAGCGGGAAAGGTCGTAAACGACAACAAAACCGTGTTGAAAGTTCAGATGCTCTTTTTGACACTTTTCCATCATCTGATGTTTTTAGGACATGCTACAAAGCATACAGAACTACCAAACTTCAACGGAACGTTTGAGGAGAAGTTTACAAAATTACAGGATGTTCTGAAATCGCAAGATGCGAAGACGGCCATATTTGGTGAACCCGTTGCTGTACTGAAAACGTATTTTGAAAAGATGTGCACAACGTACAATTATTATGGAAAGATACATTTCGAGGATATGCTGAAATATATTCAAGCATCGCCGAAGGAAATTCTTGATTTTTTCCGTGGTGAATTAGCAGGAGAGGTTGGCTCTACACCTTCCGCCGCACCAGCGGCGACTGCGCCTTCCGCAGCACCTGCTGCAGCACCTTCCGCAGCACCTTCCGCACCACTCGCCCTTGAAGATGGTGATATTGATCCTGATAATGTTGCGAATACATTGAGTGTACACGACATTTTTACTGGTCCTCCGTTATCGCTCGCAACATCACGTGATATACGTCCCCCTCCAAACGACGACGGCGATAACAACAACGCAAACTCCACGATAACACAATCTGATAATACCGCAACTGGGTTTGAAAATATGTCGCAACCCAATGGTACTGTCAGGGGTTCTGTGGAAAGACCCGCAAATCCACAAGCCCGTCGCCCGTCTCCACGTGCGTCACCGACTGGTACAAATCCAGTTGTGAATGAACCTCCAACAGGTTCATCCAGTTCGGTACACCAACCCAACGCTACGGTATTACGCCGCCGATCTACATCCGCCTCAAGCCGGCGGTCTACACGTATAGCCGCAGCCGCAGCAGCCGCTCAACCTGGGTCGGTAACACGTAGCAATCGAAGCAGACGAAGTGTTCGTATAGGAAGAGAGCATTCAGAACTTGAATACAATCCAGAAGCACCGCCTTCGATAGAGGCCGCACTGGCAGCCGGCACACCGGTTCAACCAAGTAACGCAACCTCCTTACGTGTTCGTCGTGGATTAGCACAGCCTGCTCGTAGTCGTTTGCGTCAGAATGAACATCCAGGTACAGAGGAATCAGCTCCGCCGCCACTTCCTATAACCTCACCACGTGAAGGATTGACGAGTACACAGGCTGTACTTCAAAGCCAAGCTAGAGCACGGATGACACCGCAAGCCGCGCGGAACGAAGCGAATCGTCTATCGGATGAACTTAACCAATCCAATAGTAAAGAAAATTAAGTTTATTAAAATAAAATCGTATACATTACTAGAATGAGTGTATACGATTTACGAGATTTCGGGTGGGAAGGGTGTATTATTCCAGAATCACTGGAAAATATATGCCAATATATTCCCACCTGGAAGGATATACAAACACTCCGTTCTCATACAACGAATGCAAATGTACAATTATACTTTCCTAAAAAATTCTTCCATTCTGAGACCCTAGGCAATTATATGCCAGGGTACCTAAAGGGAAAAACAATCAACCGTGGAAGCTACGCAAGTGTATTTAAAGGGAAGCGAGCCATTTTTACTCCGACGGATAATAAAACGGAAGGGATTGTCAATATGCGTAAAATGTCTGAATTTGAAATATTCTGTATTAAAGAAATCCGATTGAACATTACTCCGTCCGAAAAATTAGCATCTCCACGCACAAAAACCAAAGCCTACGAGGAAGAAATTAACGCAATTATCTACGAAGCAATATTACACGCACTTTTAATTAAAACGTTCGAGAAACAAGGATTTCCAACAGTTGTACCTCGTCTGTATGAGATGACGGCTCATACGACACGAGATTCCAATCCTCCCCTTATTTCCAACATTGATTCTATCTGGCTCTCTATGGAGTTTATTCAGGGTATGACACTAGAGGAGTTCTTTCAACGACATCTTACGAAAACCTCGTCGCTAGCCATTCAACGAAAGAACGAGCAGTATATGATGGATATCTTTTTACAACTTGCGTTCTTTCTGAATATTGTTCAAGAACGGCTACGATTCAATCATCGTGACTTGAAAATTAATAATTTACTGATACGATCGCACGATTCACCATTGATGCGTAAATTAACCCTCCCGAATGGGACGACCTACTCTTGTCTATACGATATTGTATTTATAGATTTCGGATTTGCGTGTATTGCGTGCGACAAGGATTCACCGACTCCGCGCGCAACACGGATAGGAGCCGGTAGCTGGTTTCGTCCAGAACACGATTGTTTTAAAGATGGTCGTGATATTGCACAGTTCGTGTTTTCCGTTCATTCGTCATTTCCTATTCAAGACTATACAACACGAGCCTTTTTTGATACATTATTCAAATCCTTAACCGCAGAAACTGGAGATGCGTCTGTTCCACTTCTTAACGGATTTGATAATGTAGGAAATCCGAATACGACCATGCCGGCTCAGGTTGTATTTAATAACGGCGTTTACATTTTTATGCGAGAATCCAACGTAGACATCCCCGGCTGTTCTCCGAAAACGTTTATGACGACTCTTGCTCCATACATAGATCCATCGCTCGTGACGAGTGTAAAAATTTGATTCCTCCTTCGGCCGTGACCAGACTGAGTAACAGTATGTCTACAGCACGTTCTCCTTCCTTAAAGGAATTCTTGGATAAGCACCGAGCGGATGGTGATTGGAATATCACGGGTCTAGTTCGTGGACTCGATGTAGGAAAATACAAGGTCGAAGACGATGAGTACGACCAATTCCTCAAACTCGTTCACACTCATATCTTCGGTACGCCCGCCCGTGCGTCGTCTCTTCTTGAGAAGCATCGTGATGGAGGACCGCTTCTCGTCGATCTAGACTTTCGGTATGAAATGGGGGGTCCTCTAGTGCGTCGCTTCAACATCGACCACATTCATACATTTATTGCGGAGTACATTGCGGCGATGATTTACTTCTCCAAGGTTGAGGATCTGACGATGGATCTCTGCTTCTACAGTCTTGTGAAGCCGTCGGCGGAAACGGATAAGTCGAACCACAAAGACGGTATTCATATTCAATGTCCGACCATTACGACGGAGCCGAAGTACCAGTACGGCATTCGCGGATTCCTGCTCGAGCGTGACATTATCAAGAAGGTCTTTGGTGATACCGGTGTCTCCAACCCACCTGAGGATTGTTTCGATGTATCCGTTATTCATCGCAATAATTGGTTCCTCTACGGAGCCTGTAAGCAGGATAAAGCACAGTATCGTATCAATCGCGTTTGGAAGGTCGCTATCCAGGATGTGAAGGAGGCACTGGATGGCGGAGATCCAGTCGATTACGACGAGATGGTGGAAATTGTCAAGGATCTCATGACGGATACGGACATTCCGCCCAACAGCGTTGAGACGATGAAGATGCTGAGCATTCGCTGCGGCCACGAGGTTGTTACGCCTCTTGTGAAACGTGACTGTCGTGCGAAGGAGTGGGAGGATCTCATGATTAATTGGGGAGCGGGAAAGGCAAAGAAAGAGCAAGCAGCAAAACCGACCAACGAAATCATCACGGATGATCTGGTAGTGACCTCCAAGACACCTGCGGAAGAGACGCTGACCCTGCCGGAAAATACATCAACGGACGATGTACAGCTTGCGTACCGTATTGTGAAGGAGTGTCTGAATGCGGAGCGTCGTGCAGCAGAATATCACGATTGGATTAACATCGCAATCTGTCTCAAGAATATTGCGAACAAAGAGGAATCCTTCAAAGTATGGGTTGATCTGACACGCCGTGTCGATCCCTCGCATACAAAAGCAACCCGACCGGAGGCCGAACTTCGTACAAAATGGAACTTGGTGAAGGTCGGCAGCGACTGTCGGAAGTTGACAATCGCCTCTCTCATTCGCTGGGCGGAAGAGGATGATCCCAAACAGCTTGAAGCGATTCGGAGTGAAACGCACATTGATTGGATTGTTAACTATGGTAGCGATACCCATGTGAATGTAGCCAAATTCGTAAAACGAATGTTTCGTCACGACTTCCGTTGTACTCCAAACGGAAAGCGTGGCGGATCGTGCGACTGGTATCATTATCCGCTGGAAGACCATAGTTGGAAGCGTCTCAAGACCTCAAATGAACTTCGCCAACGGCTTTCGGGTGAAGTGAAAGATAAGTACGTGAGTGCTGTCGGCGATCTTGGAAAACGCCATAACGATCCTGCGAACGCAAACAACAATGCGGAACGTGAACGCATCACTGAGAAAATAAAGAAGCTCGTTAAAATTCAGCGTGAACTCGAGATGAGCGTATTCAAGGATCATACGATGAAGGAGTGTCAGGAGCAGTTCTACGATGAGACGTTCCTCGACAAACTCAATACGAATAAATATCTTGTCGGTGTTGCGAACGGTGTACTTGACTTGAACTATTATGATGCGGATCCATCGGCTGGCGGGAGACGACGAGTGAACTTTCGTAATGGTCTGCCTGACGACAATATCAGTTTCCAAATGGGACGTGATACTGCGACGGACGCAATCTCCTATTACCCTTACAATCCAGAAGATCCGGATCAGATCGAACTTATGAACTTCTTTAAGAAAATCTATCCAGACGATGTTCTGCGTAAATATGTTCTTACCCTTCTTGCGTCTTGCTTGGAAGGCAGCAATAAGGAACAGAAGTTTTATGTGAACCAGGGTGGTGGTTCAAACGGTAAAACGATGGTACAGAAGCTTATGATTGAGACATTCGGCGAATATCAAACTTCGTTGAACACTACGATGCTGACGCGGAAACGCCCAGAGGCTGGATCTGCGAATCCGGATCTCATTACGATGAAGTGTAAACGATTCATGCACATGAGTGAGCCCGACAATGGCGAGAAGCTCAACACCTCGTGTATGAAACAAGTCTCAGGCGAAGATCTCATCCAAGCCCGAGCACTCTTCGGCGATCAAGAAAAGTTCCCACTCATGGGTAAGATCTTCCTGTCTTGTAACGATCTACCACCTGTAGCACAGCAAGATAATGGTACGTGGCGACGTATTCGTGTGATTCCACACACGAGTACGTTTAAAGATACGGGTGATCCGATGATTGACCCCGCCAAACATATTTACGAAAAGGATCTCTATCTTGGTGAAAAATTCAAGGTATGGCGTACATCCTTTCTAAGCCTACTCGTACACTACTACGATACTGAGTATATCGTTCATGGTCTACGTGAGCCATCGGTTGTTACAGCCGCATCGGATCGCTACAAGGAAATCAACGATGTATTTACCGTCTTCTTTGACGACAACTTTGTCAAGGAGCCAGGAGCAGGACCCATCAACGTGAAGGCTTTTACGAAACTGCTGCGTGACTGGAGACGATCGACAAGTCGCAGTGCGACGGATCTCAAGGATGTGGATTGTATTAGTCGCATGAAGGTCGAGTGCGGTGGCAATTCCACCGAAAAGGAATTCTGGGGTGTGCGTATACGTGTCGATGAGGAAGATATTAGTGGTGCTCGTATGCCCTAACCATAATACACAATCGACGTATATGCGATACCCAATGGTACCGCAAATAACATGGCGACCTGTGACCACGAGATTCCATACATTTGGCGGCAATAATACGCTGCCACCGACAATATAAAAATAGAACTTATCCAAAACAACAGCATAATTTTATCATCGGATGTTTGAAGCCCCAGTATATGTATCGGCACGCCGCCCTGTGGATCACCATCCAAGAATGAACGCCGATAACGGCGTTCCATATGATCCAATTCACCCGTTTCTTTTTCAAGTGTTTTATGCTCCTTACGTAATGTATTGACGTATTCATCAGATATATCCGACGTATTTTTGAGTTTTTTCATAAGTTCCCAGGTACGCTTCATTTGCGGAAATATACTATCGAATTCCTTTACCTTTTCACCTATAAACGCCTGGTTCTGGTCGATGACCTTTTGTATATTCCGGGCTTCTACTTCGTTTGGATAACACTGATCCACCTCTTGTTGCTTTCGGTTCACATCATTCTTTAACTGACCCATTTCAACACGTTTCGCATTACATGCGGCGACGGGATCCACAACTTGCGGTTTTGCTCTCAGAGACTGAATCAGAGGTGCTAGCGACTGCGATTGCTGCTGTCCCATTCTTAACGTGTACCTTTATTTTTAGAAAACAACTACGGTATACATATTTGAATAGTTGATTCAAATATATATAAATATTAAATTGTCTATACAATAATCCTTTAGAAGTCAGCTGGGCACACCTTGCTGAGTGCTCCCTTAAGGTCAAAGTCAACCTTGCCCGTAGATACCGAACGGATAGCCTCCGCATTGATATCCGCACCCAACTGATTGAGATTGTTCTTCGCACTCGTGCCGTACGAAGACGCACACGCACCAATACCTTGTGCAATATCATTCATGTAGGTATCATCCTCATCCTCGAGATTATCCTTCGGGCAGTCGGAAGGAGCCGAAGGCGGTACACTCGTCGTACCGAATTTACGGCGACTCCACAGGCGGGTATCACGGGCTGCCTCCGTGTAGTAGTAGCGATACAATCCTATAATGCCAACCGCAGCGGCGATTATACCGGATAACATGGCCGCAACGGGTGCTGCAATCGTGCCACGCTTCTGTAGCGACACAAGTATAATCATAACTAGCGAAGCAATGAAGAACATCTGTAGGAAAAACAGCGTCTCCAATTTATTGTTGTTGTACCATTCGTTGATTTCAAATTGGCGTTTGCTGTTCTGCTTATCTGCCGATACACCTTCCACAGCCGCCGCATTTTTCTTTGCGATGCTATCCATAAGACGATTCACATCTTTGTTGCGGACACTGTAGAACTTCGAGTTGTGATCCATATCCATGTAACGACTCAAATCAATCTGTGCCTTCCGAAACGCATTATCCTTCGTCTCAGAAATCTCCTTTGTCATCGAACCGATACGCTCGTTCACATACGCACTGTACTCAGCCGGGTTTTTCCGGAGATTCTGGGAAAACTGTAACCGTTCAAGTTCTTGCATTTGAATAGTTGCTGGGATGAAAGGATTCGACGTAGCTGAACCTGTGTTGCCCATACTTCTCTGATTAGTTAAAATACTTTCTTTGAATACAAAATGGAATCAAAGAAAATAGGGTTAGACCGGGAACGAGTCCATCATACATTAACAATGTTTCGGGAGTTTGTTAGTTGCGGTAGACGAAAAAGATTGCTGTCAGAGCCGCCACATTCAGAGCCGTCCACACCGCAATCTGGTTCGACGTATACGCATTCTTCTCTTGAGTATAACGTACCATTTCACGCTGTGTCGTAACAATCGCATTATCGCTACTCAAACGCTGGTACATACCGCCCATTCTCGCTAAACCTTTACGAATCTCCGCATTGCTCGCATCAATATCACCCTTGCTGCTGTTCACACGTGTAACACGGTCTTGTGCTAACGCATTCATGACTTCAAGCACGCTGTTTACACGAATATTGAGTTTACGCGATAGTTCAAGCATATCTTGAGCCGCCGGGTTATCATTCGAATCACGGCTTGTGGATAACACTAGAAACTGATTGAGCGCATACATATACCGTTGATTATAGTGGCAGTATTCAAATTGCATAGACTGGTAGAGTTCGTTGTCATCTTGAATATACTGATCCATATCGACGACGGTAGAGTTATCTTTTGTGATGGTCGGAGGTGACTTCACCTTGCCCGCTGTTCGGAGGTTAGCGATATGTTCCGTCACAAGGGAGGGGTCAACACGGCCAGTGCTGTCATTCGGAACAAGACCATCGTTCGCAACACCGTTGGGGTACACTGCCATCAAATCGTCATTCGAGTAATAGTCGAGACCCTTCTCGCATATCGTTGCGGAGCGATATTGTCCACCAATCGTATTTGTCTTTGGGTTCCTGCGTTCCCGTTTTTCCCGTGCTGAATCGAACTGTGCCGCTTTGCGGCTTTCAACATTCGGATCCGCAACATTAAAGCACTTCTTCAGCATACCTGGGTTTTCCGGGTCAGGCGTAGTTGTGTAGGCGGATTTAGGCTTTGCGGTTCTCTTGACTCCGAACATTGCGTCTGCGAGTGCGTTCACACTGGAAGGGTTACCAGATGCGTTTGTCGGGGCTGACATCTCTCTGACAAAACTACAGTTATTTTCTTCGGGAGTAAGCAACAAATCCTCCCATTGTCGGGTTTATTGGTTTCTCCGGGAAGTTTCCTGTCCAACGTATAAATACGGTAGCCACAATTCCTAACAGTATGAAAAAAACGGACACTACCAGGAGCGACACACGGGTATGTTCGCGGAGCGGCACCCATAATCCGAGATACGATGAATGATAGTCTCCGTTATGCTTCTTTCTAAGAGTCTCCACCTGCTCTTTCCGTATTTCATTTAATGTACGAGCATCTCCTACCTCCTGTTTCAACGCAGCAATATCCTCTTTTTGTTTACGTATAGCGTCGACTGATGTGGAATTACTATCCGCCATACTGCTCAACGTAGTCTCTAACCTTTGGGCGTCGTGACGAAACTCGTTCACAACCGCCGCAAGTTCAACCTTCGCTCTTGCAACATCCGCTTCCGCTCCAGGAAGATTTATCGCAGCCGCTCGTTGACGATTCTCAATAATAGCACGATTTCGTGAGAATCGTTCGTTGTACTTCCCATACGTTTTATTATAAAAATCGTTATCGGACTCGTACGACATACTCTAACGAGGTGATGGAATTTACAATGAGCAGACACGGTAAGCAGTATATACGCCGCAGGTTTCAGAGGGTCGCTTAATCTCGACGATATCTCCGGGAATCATTCCAAGAACACGTGCTTGCATATCAACGTGATACTTGATATGCGGTAGTTCGTACTTGGACTTGAGATGTAATGACTGAGTCACTGCACCAACCTCCTCGACCGATAATTTGCGGTGAGGTGGTACAAACACGTGATGACTGGGATTACTAATAATATGTTTGAGGTTGAAGAAGCTTAGAAGAGCCTTGCGTGAAATCCATTGCTTGGATGCTTGTACATGGAAGACCTCGTGGAATGGTTCCGCAAGAACAACGATGATTTCATCCGATGGATTATAGTGATTCTCCTTCTCAGTGTCATACAGCGCATTGATTTCCGTTTCAAGACGGAGACGTACTGCGTTTTCAACCCAATACAGAACAATACAACGTTTTGTCACTTCTTCTACAGTTTTTGACGCAACAATTGTGAGAAGTTGCGAACTCGTCGTAGCGAGTTTTAGAATCTCCTCGGGAGATACATTCTTATACGAATCTACGTTGTATCCACGGTCTTCTACAATTTCAAGTATAGTAGAGCGTGAACGGATAATAAAGTCAATTGTTTCGGCTTCCATATCTAATTCTGATTACACAAATTCACTCAACGTTTAAATCAATTTTGATACGGCGAATTATTGCGAAATCTGAATTATTTTTACATCGTCTTCGGGAACTATGTCTCCACCGGCTTGTTCAGATGGCGTAGCATCCACTTCGGATATCCGTAATACAGGACCTTGTCTCTTGGGCACAGCCTCTACAGCAGGAGCAGCCTCTACAGCAGGAGCAGCCTCTAAAGCAGGAGCAGCCTCTACAGCAGGAACAGCCTCTACAACAGGCACAGCCTCTACAACAGGCACAGCCTCTACAGCAGGCACAGCCTCTACAGCAGGCACAGCCTCTACAGCAGGAGCAGCCTCTACAGCAGGAGCAGCCTCTACAGCAGGAGCAGCCTCTACAGCAGGCACAGCTTCTACAGCAGGCACAGCTTCTACAGCAGGCACAGCTTCTACAGCAGGCACAGGAACAGCCGTTGTTGTCAACAATTCATCATTCGCTGCGAGCACGTCTTCTTTTTCCTTCTCTTCAGCAGCGGCCATATCCTCTTCTAATTTCATCTCTTCTTCTTCATTTATAGTCTGATTCGCCTCACGGAAACGGCGTAAATTCTTATCCGTTACGAATCGGAATCCTGCGTTCATAAACGTCGTCAACTCCTGATCCAGAAGTTTCAATGCGTAAGGAACTTCGATTGTACTAAATGTTGTACGAGACTTCTTGACTGGTAGAACCAATCCTAATGTATCGACCGTCTCACCCTGGAATTTGAGAGGACCGTCGCACATTGCGCACACATAGAGATTTTGCGACGGATTGTAAATGGGAATTGTACCACAACCGTTACATACAACAAAGGATGTTCCGTCCGAACGTTTCATCATAGACTCTTGTAAGAAGCCAGATACACCGTGTGCGATAAGCGAATCACGTTCCATCTCACCGATACGCATACCACCTTCATTACCACGACCGCCTGTCGGTTGATGAGTGCGTATCTCTTTACGACCCGCCGCACGTGAGTTAATTTTGTCTTGAGCCAAATGTTTGAGACGCATGAAATATAGAGGTCCCATAAACACTGAACTCGTAAACATTTTGCCCGTCATACCGCTGTACATAATTTCCTCGCCCTGTCGATTAATACCCATTGCTTCTAACACGTTGCCAATGGCTTTTAGAGACTGGTCGTCATTCATAAAGGATGTCGCATTCATTTTCGCCCCCGTAATCGCACCTAGTTTTCCGAAAATCTGCTCGAGAAGTTGGGCAATGGTCATGCGGCTCGGAATACAGTGAGGATTCACCATGACATCCGGTACCATACCATCTGCGGTTCGTGGCATATCCACTGCGTCTAACAGCATACCCATCGTACCTTTCTGCCCGTGACGGCTACTAAACTTGTCGCCCAGTTCCGGTATACGCTCTTCAAGCACACGGACTTTGACAAGAAGTGCTCCGCTACCCTGGTGAATCACCGCAACCTTATCTACACGACCTTTCGTAAAGACGGTGGGTAGAAGTGATGCGTCGCTCAGTTCGCCTGTCTCAGCGTTCTTCAAGTAACGCCCCACAAGCACCATACGTTCGTGAATGACTGTTCCTTCCTTTATAATACCCCGTTCGTCCAATTGCGAATAATCACTTCCCGCCTTCAAATCCGTCCACGCCAGCACATTCCGAGGATTACCGATTGTATACGTGGATTTAGTGATTGGGTCGGTCTCCTCCATCGTGGTGTAGGAACGAAGAGCGAGCGAACGAAACAGCCCACGTTCAATACTCGACCGATTGAATAGAATACCGTCATCCTGGTTGTATCCATTGAAGGAGTTAATACAGAAAATAATGTTATTTCCGTACGGCATAGATCCGTGTCCGACCGCTTCGTGAACAATTGTGCGAGCCAAAGCCGCCTCACCGTAACACAGCATACTTCCATAGGTATCAAAGCGGTTCTCGTAATTCGTCGCATAGAATCCAATGCCCTGTTTGGACTGCGAGCAACTCAATTGGTTACGCGGCGACTGATTGTGATTCGCAAATGGAATCATATTCGCCAACAATCCCATGAGCGTACTCGGATGAATCTCCACGTGAGTATGCTGAGCTGTAAGATCGCCCTTCTTTCCCCACCAACTTATATACGATTCATTGCCTTCGTACGGGTCAACATACTCAATAGAACCAATGTAAGGAGCAAGAGCCGTATCATAATCGTCCAATCGGCTCTCTGCACCCAGTGGGTCAATAAACCGAATGGACATAATACCGTTCTCGGCCGCCTGCGGCAATGTTCCGCATACTAAATCACGCCATGAAGGAATTGGCTTGCTAGAACGGAACATAGCCGGCCATTGTCCTCCACCTTCTAAATGCCACAACGGTCGCAGCGGACGACCATCATCCAAATACACACGAACGATGTTTTCGCTCGTATTGAAGGATACGGATGCGGTAGGACTCAAGCACGCCGTCCATTTCATTAATTTCAGAACACGTGTCAATACATCAGGCCGTGTTGTGAAGCCAATTGTACCTCCGTTAATTTGTACAGAGGTCGCCGTTGCGACAATCGCACGGGTCGCACTCGCAACATCTAGCACACCGCCTTTTGTAAACATCCATTCCATAAGCGGATCTAATGGAACCGCAATGGAGACAGCCGTTAAAATACTTAAATTGCGTGTCGCACCAATATGAGCACCCGTCGGCGTTTCGCTCGTACAGAAATAGCCCACTTGACTGGGATTGAGATGGCGAGGTCCTACAAGTTTCATGGATGTATCAAAATCACTGATAACACGGCGTGTATGTGACATCGCATCTAAATATGAAATACGAGCAAGAGGTTGTATCACGCCGGTCTTCATTGTATACTGATTCGTTCCCCATTTTCCACGGAATCCACGCATAATAGAGTCATTCAATTCCTGAGCGGATAGAACACTACCCAGATTCGCTAAGCAGAAAATATTCAAGAAGTTTTCATCTTGGTACAGCATACGATTGTAATTGTATTGCTTATCAACCTGAAGACGAACCGCCTTCTTCCACAACTTCCAACAATCACTAAATAATCCGCGCAGAAGTGTGCCCGTCGGTAGAAGACGCTGATTGCGAATATCATCACGGTTTGTGCCGATTTCCATACCCATTTCTACACGAATCATTTTACGAACAATTTCGGCGAGATATTGTGCTCGAGCGAGTGGCCTGTCAGGAACATGGCAGAATAAATGTTCGTGAAGAATATTCAGAACGTGTTCAATGATGAATCCCTTTGTGAGAGTACGAATGAACTCCAGAGCCTGGATAGTATTGTCAATCGGCCACGCATCGTAAATACTCGGAATGAGTGAATTCTCCATCGCCCGTGATGCAGCGTCGTTTTCATCCGGAATAATCATGCGGACAATCTCCTTATCGGATTCAACACCGAGAGCACGGAAAAGAGCGAATAACGGGATTGCTCCCTTCACAAACGGTATGCTAATGCGAATCGCACCTTCTTGCGTTGTTCCTGACGCATGAAGACGGTAGAGAGCTACACGGCGTGTTTGTTTGGATACAGGATGTTGGCAAATCACGGACGCATACGTTGCGATTTTTTGATCGGTCACTGGTTTCTTCGCAACATAAATAGAATTAAAGGCCTGCTCTTGACGAGTAATCAACAATTTCTCGGATCCGTCAATAATGAAATAGCCGCCCATGTCGTTGCGGCATTCCCCCATTTCAAACAATAAGTCTCGACTTGCTCCGTGCGTCGCACAGAGTTTTGACCGCAGTAGAATCGGAATACGAAAGAGGGGATAATTTGGATAACTGATTTCACGAATCTGTTTTGTATACTCTCCGCTCGCACTTGTATTGGTAAATGTCATACGAATAAGAATATCCGCTTGGAATGTCGCCGCATAGGTCAAGTCACGTAGACGTGCCTCGTTGGGAAACATACGGCGGACAGTTTTACCATCATCTAAGTTTAGTATAGGCGAACCTATATTAATGGCTAAATCCGCCGTATTTTTTACGTCGCCGCCTACGTAAATTTCGGTTTTATACTTATATATACCAGACTCTGCATCGAGAGGTTCCTTCAGAATCGTAATGGGATTTTCGGATTGTATTATATCCGGAAGTTCGTTAAATAAGAAGGATTCGTAGGACGCAAGATGATGTTGTGTTAGAAAAGTATTCGGATATTCGTCAAAATACCGTTGTAAGATGACGGGAGCAAAGGCCGAAAGTGAGGGGTCAGATTCTCCTGCGGGCTGGCAAATACCGGAATCCATAGGTTCTCTCTGATTGTGTACATAGACCTTTCCTTAACCTAAGGTACGTATGTATGTAAAATTGATGGGAGCTAGTGTCTATAACGAGTATTATAGACAGTAGTGAATTATATAGTAAGTCTATTTGTAGACCGTACGTTTATTTACCAACCTGCCACGGTGCCGGGTTTGCGTAGAGCGATAAATCCGACTTGATATTTGTTACTAGGCTTGCCGGGTTAATGAAATCGGTCGCTCCGCTGGACTTGTAGTTCCACGAGTGGTCTGTAGGGTTGCCGGACGCCGGCGGTTCAACACCCGCATACGCAGAGGATACCTGCTCAATCGCATTCGGCGGCACACTCGCCCAGTATGGGCGGTAATCCCACCAGTCCGCACCACCACGCATACGCCGGGTAACACGGTTACGGCGAGACGTCTTCATCTTACGCATCGTCTTCCGAGCGTTACGCGTATTCCGCTTCGTCTTACGCACATTACGGGACTTGCGTGCCTTTTTACCTCCGACTTGGTTGGATCCCATCTCTACTGGTACAGTGAGAGAACTATTTTCGGTGCCACATCCGGCGGATAAGGAATCCCGAAAATACACATCTAAATCACGAATGGATCCCATATCTGTATCCACTTCTACAGGAAACCGACCGTATACAGAGACATTCGCACCGGGAGTCATTTGATACGATAATGGTGCCATTCCACCGGACTGTTTTCGTGTTGTATTACCACGCATTTCCCTATAATACTTCACGAAAGTAATTGCTGCACTATTGCTAAGCGGTTCGGAAAATAGCGATGTCCATTTTGATTGTAACGCAGCCTCTGCACCGGAACGCTGTGATGCTTTTTTTGCGAATATATTCCAAGCTTTGAGTTTACGTTGTAATTCCGCAATCGTTGTCATTGTAAATCAAACGTGCTTTGATTTACAGTGATATATAAAATATATGAACGTTTATAATATATGTATTAGTTCAGACGTCCCTTCTTCATGAGGTTCTGAATCCGGGAACCCGCCGTCATTGCAATCTCCGCAAGACCGCCGCCAAAGGTCGGAACAGATATAGGCGGTAAATCAGAGTCGCCAAAGCCACCTCCAACCAAGACCGGAGCAATGCCAGACGACGCCGCCTGGTTCATAGAGTAGAAGATGAGGCAGCCAACAAGAATCGCACCAATCATGACAAGGTAGAAGTGATCCTTGATGTTGTAGCGTAACGTGCTGTTTTCATACTCATCACGGCCGAACTGGCTCCAGTGAACGTATACGGCGATTGCGAAAATCAACGCACTGCCGCCCAGCAATACACCAGGTGCCAACGTCGGAACAACGAAAAAACTCAGAGCTACGGCGAGTAAAATGAGGACAAGTCCTGGAACAAGACCATGAATAAATAACTCCATTCTGTTAGTCTATTAGATTTTCTCAATCAAGTCAACGTTCGTCAAAAGGGTTTTACGACAACAGTACCGCATGAGTTGAAGTTCCTGGAATACCTGATATTCGGGAGTGTTCGGTATCGTCTTGCCATCAAAGCACGTAGGCTCGGCGTAGCCAGTTCCCTTCATTTCACGTAGTCGCTTTTTATAATGTTTTTCCTTGTCACTGATTAGTTTTCCGCAAGTAAAACAACGTACGGGAATGAGCATTTTCTGTTTATTCCCGGGTATATAAAATGCTTCTATCAAATTTGGTATTGCTCTTGCGTTTAAATAACCGAAATAGACTGTCGGGAGTGTTCAGAAACAAATGACGTCTGTATTCGGTGCCCGATCTTCAAGCCTAGGAAACCCGCTCCGTGCGGAATTTGCCCGCCTCATCCTCCGTATTGAGGAACTGGAGAAGAAAGTCGAGACGATGTCGTCCAATGTCAAGGAGGGTGTGCCGGGTCCCAAGGGCGATAAAGGTGATAAAGGTGACAAGGGTGAGCGTGGAGAGGCGGGAGCACGTGGTGAGCGTGGTCCTCAGGGCGAACAGGGTGCTCAGGGTGAACAGGGTATCCAGGGCGAGCGTGGCTCGCAGGGCGAAGTGGGTCCTCGTGGTGATAAGGGCGATAAGGGGGAGCGTGGTGTGGCGGGTGAACGAGGTGCGACCGGTGAGCGTGGTGCGGCGGGCGAACGTGGTCCCGCCGGTGCGTCGGCCTAGACTCGTTCTCCATCACGAATCACGAGTTTCTTCCCAAACGACGTCATTTCCCAGCCACGTATTTGAATATCACCATTATGGTGCTTTGTATGACATGATTCGCATAAAACCGCTAAATTATCTTTACTGTTTTTATGTTTTCCAGGTTGAATAACTCCTGATGCATCCGCCGCTGCTTGCGGAATAATATGATGCGTCTCCAATGCATCCGTTCCTCCACAAATGCTACACTTCGCAACAACAACTCCTGCGTTGTATCTGCTTGTATGTGTGAGAGTTCCATCTGACCGAAATAGGCGTTTTCGCAAATCGTAAGCAAGTGTCAGAAATTCAGGATCCATATCCAATCCACGGCAAACCTCCAATCCATACATGGGTGATCCGCATCCTGGACGAAGATGGCGATCATACAGAAGCGATCCGTCCTCCAAATTGGGAGTGACCGATAAATGATAAATCGAAATATTCGGATGTTTCGCAATCTCTGGAATTGTCGCTAATTCGTGAAGATGTGTTGCAAAGAAGAAATGGCATCCCCGCTTGACCAGCGTTTGAATACCGGCCGCAACAATTGCGGTCGCCGAAGCCGTTTCCGTACCTGCACACAATTCATCACCGACAACAAGAACACGAGGCGCAGCGGATCGCAGAATACTCCGAAACTCCGTCATTTCTACAACAAAGGAGGACATTCCCGCCCATAAATTATCATTGCCCAGAATACGTGTATACAACGCATTGTACGGAATAAGTTTCATTTGTGTTGCTGGTACCGGCATACCACATTGCGCCATCAAGACCGCCAATCCAATCGCCTTTCCAAGACTGGATTTTCCAGACGCATTAACTCCATAAATAAGTGTTCCAGACGCAGCGGACGCACCGTCCAACGAGGAATCCGCAAACACGCCGTACGCTACAGTATGAGGAATATACGGTGTATCGGTATGAATACGTTCAATGATTGGATGCCGCACCTCTTCAAGAAATACACCCGCCTTCTCACTGTCCTCCACATCAATGTACTCTGGACGAACATATCCGTATTTCTCGGATACAAGAGCAAGCGTTAATTCTACGTCAAGATCGCTGATCGTATCTACAAGAGTTTTAATCATTCCGTTGGAGATATGAACATCAAACCAAGCCGCCCAATCGGTCTTCCAATGTTCCACAACATCCGCCTTCCAATCCGACCGAATACGCAAAGCGGCTTGATTCGCATGTACAATACTATCTGTTTCAAGCGTTGTATTTGGCGACGACGCTCGTGTCAATGTGCGGACTTCGCATCCGACTCGTCGAACGGCGACCGCAGCGAGCGATTTTGCTCGGCGATTCGTGGCCGTCAAGGTAAATGGAGCATCCTCTTTGAGTGTCCATACGATGACATCCGTTTCGTCAAGAACAGATTCCAGTTTCATTCGTAAACTCTGAATCTCATTCACATGAACCATCCAGGAATCCTCGTATTTGTCCAGAGACGCATGAATTCCACGTTTCCAGGGATGGTACAGTCCAACAGAATCCGAACAAATATCTTTATTTTTACGAATCCGTTCAACATCCCACATTCCTAACAATGAATCAATGTGTGCTTGTAATTCCGCTCGTTGCGGACTTTCGTAAACCGTTCCTTTACAAATCTCAAGAAGTTCACGAGACATTTCATACGATGTTAGAAGTTCGAGCAAGTCGCTGACTGTTCCGTGACCAATTTGAAAACGCCGAAACAGCCGTGGAAGATCATTAATACGGCGAAGACATGCGATGAGGGGGGTAGGGGAGGTGGTACGAAGAGCCGCAATTCGAACTTGGCGTTGATTGAGAATATCCACGTCGGTGAGCGGTTTCATAATTCGTTCACGGAGAGCCCGTTTTCCCATGGTCGTTGTGGTTTTTTGGAGCCAATACAAAAGCGACTCGTGGGGTTTTTGAATATTTGTGGGAATCATGGCGACTTGTTCCAACGTCGAATTTCCCAAAACGCAATGTTCCTCAGGAGTCCAGACCGAATGGCTGTTGAGAAGTTGTATAAAAGAGCGATTGTGATCATTCACGAACGACAGTAGATGATAGAGTGAGCGACGGATAAAATGATACATTTCCGTTCCGAGATATTCGTCAACCGAAAGAGCCCGTGTATGGGAAAAACATTCCTGGAGAAAATGTCGTTGAATACGTTGCGTTCCGACTGACGATTCATGTTTGGGGTCTAGAAGACGAATGTGAACAAGGGGGCGTTTTCCGGTGGGTAGAAAAAGTCCAAGAAAACTTTCGTCGCTCGGCGGAGCCAGACTCTGCTCCGCACACCACCAAATGACAACTTCAGCCGGCGGATACATTGACCAAAATGGCTGAATTGAATCCAGCACCGGCTTGCCGTCCAAGAGAATTAGATCCGTTTCTGTACTGACCAATTTACCCGTCATAACGTCAAACGCAGTTGACCCTACGTACCAGTGCGGAATTCTACGTGTTGTATCGGTGTAGGGTTCAATATACACTCCCAACATGATTTGCTCCTCCTTTCGGATGGCCAACCCGCCCTCCTCGTCCCAAAATGTTCCAGGGCTACTAATACGTTCCACCGTTCGGCTTACCACACGGTCGGTCGCATCCTTCGTCTGAACAATGATGACAACTGTATATCCCGCTGAGACAATGATACGCTCGAATTTCGCCAGAGCTATTTCAGGAAATCCCCAAAAAATTCGCTTCTTTGTCGGATCGTTCGTCGCCTTCGGTTCCACGGTCGTTCCGCAAATTTCAATAATCGTTTGGACATTGGCTCTGGATATGCCTGTGGAGACATCTACAGAATCGTATAATTCGAAAAACTTACCAACTTGGAGTAGAATAGCAGTACGTTCTCCGTGTTTCGCAACATGCTCATCATAATGTTTGAAGTAGAGGGTTTCCATTGTCTCGGCCATCGGAACCGATTTTTTCGGAGGCATCTTATCATAATAACGTCGTGATTTCTTTAACCCGTATAGTGTAGAATGCCGCGCCCCGGTATTAGTCCCACATTTGACGCAACAACACGGCGTATTCCGATACGCCGTGATATGCCTCTTCTCGTCGGATGTATATTCAATGAAGAGGTTCATCTGAGACCGCCACGACCGGCTGTACTTGACGATTTTATGACAATTTTAGAAAAACAACGTGGCGGAGTTATTGGTATTGATATGAATCATTGTATCTATTTTATGGATAAAGCCGGCCTCATGACATTATCAGAAATGTTCCCTATCATCATCTTCATTCCGACCGAGGGCGATTCTATTGAATATTTATACAGCGAAGTTTCATCCGAGGTTAAAAAGGATGCGGCGAACTATGAAGCGGTCTGCGAACGTATCTACACAATGATTGACCGCTGGAGCGTTGCGAACGGAGGACTCTTTTCCTAACATACTACGACCAGTCAATGATGTACGCACGTTCAAGAATCGTTCCATCCACACCCTTCGTTTCTGAATAATCAAGTGTACAGTCTGGAAATTCCCGTTTCAGAGCAGCCATAAGGTCGACCTGAAATGATTCAATAAATCCCATCGGTGTTGCGAAGTTTGAATAATCTGCTTTAGAGAGTTCGCTTCCCAACATATTGTAAATATCAATGACAAATCGTGTTTTACCAGAGCCAATAATCTTTTGGTCAATATGTCGCCAAAGTACCTCAAAAATCCTATCCAGTAATTTATATTTATTTAATTCTCTGCGATCACGAGAGATAGCTTGTAAGACATTCCGCGATTTGATAAATCGTCGTGGTTCGTTCATATCTTAGATATTGTAAGAAAACCTGTTTTAGACCGCCGGTCATTTCATTCCGGCAGTCTTTCGCCAACGGGTCATATAAAATGTAGGCAATTTCACTCGGCTTTTGCTCCGCATAGCCTCGCAAAACTGCCCATTTTAAATGCCCTTTGGTCTAAACCAAGATTTCTTACAATCTATTGAAAATAAAATATATATCCATTCTATGGGCGCTGAGTGGAGTTGTTTCCCTAGTGCCCGTCGCAATACACTGTGCTGTTATGATGTACGAACACAACAGCCCTTCTGGTACACACCACCAGAACCCCATATATCGTATCGTGCCGGCTCACGCCGTGAGCCGCCGAAACCTATTGTCAAACCCAACTACGACATACCCGCAAATATGATTGAATTTGACGCAACCATTGAGATATACGCATCTGTAGATACAGACCGTATGATAGCCCAATCTGGTTGGCGGCCGCCGTCACCACGTCTGCGGTGACCCATGACATTTTCTTTAAGCCCTCTCCTCGTGAATAGGGTAGGGCTTAAAGACACTTGACCGTACATGCGGGCGGGCAGGCGGGCTACTCCGCACGGTGAAGTAACATATATTCCATCAGCAACGAACGTGCCATATCGTCCGGAGTTTTGGCCGACGCTTTAATCAGTCCTTTGCGAAGCAACATCTTCCGCACCGCCGCCGCCGGCATGGCGTGAATTTTATCTTTGAGTGACTGTGTCTGTTTACGTGTCACAGCCGCCGAACGAATGGGAACGGAGATTTTTCGTTCCGCAAATCGGTGACGACGCGTTGACCCCCCAAGTTTAGCGGGGGTGGAAATCTTCGGGTGAACGGCGGCGGAGATAACTAACGAAGGTTTTTTGAGGGTTGTTGCGGTCGGTGCTTTCGTAAGATGCTTCTTTTTTGGAATAATTCGTGTAACGGAGCCACCATTTAAAGGAATTGTAGGCGGCAGGGCGGCAGCCGAGGTAGCATTTAAAGAAACCGGCGCAGTCGCCGTGGCCGCAGGAGCGGCCTTTTGGACAATCTTTACGGGAGCAGCTACAGGAGTATTGTTAGAGGTTATGGGCGCTACGGGAGCAAGTACAGTCGCTATATCGGGCACAGGTTTGGGTTCATTTCCGTTTAATTTATTGAGCCGAAAATCCTCGATTTCATTTGTATTGTCTCCTCCCTTCATTTTACGCTTACGGGTCGTGCTCCGGGCGAATTGTTTTTCGTCCGCCGCCGTAAGTGTTACTTTCACTTCCTTGATATCCGCCATTTTTACGAATACTGCTACTAAGTACGCACATTTATTCTATTCTAAATTTTTATAGGATAACTCTATAGAGCATTTCATGCCTTCCGTAATTGGTTATGAAATTCATTATTTACACGACGATTTATCGGTCGGTGAATTATTCTATCGCACACGAGTTATATCGACGAAGTGGGAATCTGTAGTCGCTCTCGCAAAGGATATGGCAGAGACACGCCGTATTGGATATTTGGGTTCAACGATAATATCTGCGATTGGGTCGGATTCCAAAACAAAATGCGATACACGAGGACGAACGGTTGTCTATCGACATATACGTGCGAGTGATTCCTATCATCTTGGCGAAATCGTTATATTTGCAGTTTACGCAGGGGATCTATAATCCAGAGCCCCCTTATCTAAAGCGTGAACAAATTTGAATAGAAGAACACGCCGCCGCTCAACTATCAATTCAACGCCATGGAAACTGCTTGGAAGACAATTTTAGATTTGTACTTTGCTCAACATGACAACCGACAAATTATCTACCATCAGATTGCGTCGTTCAACCACTTCATGGATTTTGACGTCGTAGATACGATCCTCCGTTCGTGTCCGATTCGTGTTGTTGGTTCACCGGATCTGACGCTTACGGGAACGACACGGGCGGCGGCGGGCACTGCGGGTACCGCAATTCGTGTCACAGTCGAGGATAGCACGGAGATGCCATCAGGTACTGCTCCGGCTACGGCCTTGCCAGGTGGTAAAGCACCGCATGGAGGTCCTCCACGTGAGGTCGAGGTTGTTGTGAAATTCCAGAATGTGAGTATTCGGAAACCGACCATCTTTGAGAACAATGGTTCGCTAACACCAATGTATCCGAATGATGCTCGCCTTCGCAACTTTACGTACGCAGCACCGGTGTATCTGGATATGGATGTCACAACGACGCTCACGGATCCAGGTAAGGGCACGAAGGAGACACGGACACGGACATTGACACGAGTTCTGGCGGGCAAGATTCCAGTTATGGTCGGCTCCAAATATTGTCTGCTTTCGGAAAGTCCTGAAAAACATCCTCGTGAACTTGGCGAATGTTCGGCGGATCCATTTGGATATTTTATCATTCAGGGCGGTGAGCGAATTATTCTGAGCCAGGAGCGGATGGCGGAGAATCGTATGTTCGTCTTCCGTAACAACAAAGCCAAAAATAAGGAAGCCGAGATTATTGAATGCAAGTCGATTGGACCTGACAACGAGGGTGTTCCGAAAAATATTGCAGTGAAGATTATTTACAACGCAAAACTGTCCACGGGACCTGAGCATATCCGTTGTACAATTCCACGCATCAAGGCGGAGATTCCACTCTTTACAATGTTCCGTGCGTTGGGTGTGGAATCGGATAAGGCTATTCTGGAACTGATTATGGGAAATGTCAGCAGTGACTACGACATGATCTTCCAAGAATGTATGACGGAGGCTGCGGAGATTCGCACCCAGGCGGCGGCTCAAGAATATCTTCAGAAACATATTGGTAGCGGTGGCGGCATTCGTGAGCAGTTGAGTGCGTCCACTCTTTCGACTGTCAAATCGCCGAAGGATAAACTCATTGGCGAGATTCTTGCCGAGGAATTTCTGCCCCATATTGGCGGCGGAGAGATGCTGTATGAGAAGGCGTGCTTTCTGGGAGCGATGACACGGAAGGTTCTGGATGTCTATCACAACAAGATTCCTTGCGATGACCGAGATGGCTATCCGAATAAGAAGGTCGAGTTGCCAGGCAATCTCCTCGGAAATCTCTTCCGTTTCTATTTCGGCACGAAGGTCATCAAGGATATGAAGTCCACGATTATGAAGGAGATCCATAACGGTTCGTGGAAAGCCTCAGGTAAGTTTGAGAATATTATCAATACGACGAATGTCTATAAAATTCTCAAAACGACCATTGTGGATGTGGGTATGAAATCGTCTCTGGCGACGGGCAATTTCCAGGCGGGCAAAATGGGCACGAAGACGGGTATCAGCCAGGTCATGAATCGTCTGACCTTCTTGAGCGGTATCAGCCATCTTCGCCGCCTGAGTACGCCGATTGAGAAGACGGGTAAGCTCATCCCTCCTCGTAAACTTCACAACTCGCAATACGGCTTCATTTGTCCTGCTGAAACGCCAGAGGGTCATTCTGTCGGCGTTGTCAAGAATCTCGCCTCCACGGCGACCATCACTCTGCCATCCTCGCCGCATCCTGTTCTTCGTATTCTGTACGATGAACACGGAATGAAACATCTAGCGGATACGACCTCGGTTGAGAAGCATGACCTACTTCATATCTTTATCAATGGTGCGTGGGTCGGCACGCTTCCTGGCGGCGACCATGCTCATCGTTCCGCAAAGGCGTTGACGATTGCGAAACGGTCGGGTCGTATTCATCCGCATACCAGCATTATTTACAAGGCCAATCTACAGGAAATTTGGATTAACACGGAGGGTGGTCGGCTTGTTCGTCCGCTCTTCGTCGCCGAGACAATTCGTGAACTTCTAACAACTGGATCTCCGCTCCCCTGGACAACGGTCGCATCGTGGAATGCACTGATGAGTTGGCTGTCTCCCATGAAGAATCATCTGATTGAATTTGTGGATGCGGGTGAGTCCGAGAATTTGTACATTTCCAAGACCCTAGGTACGCTCCACTTCGATCATACTCATCTAGAGATTCATCCCTCGGCGATTATTGGCACAATGGGATCAAATATTCCGTTTCCAGACCACAATCAGTCGCCCCGTAACTCGTATCAGGCGGCGATGGGCAAGCAGGCCATGGGAGTCTATGCTCTCAATTTCACGGAACGTCTGGATACGATGAGCAATCTTCTCTGCTACACCGCTCGTCCACTTGTGACTCCGTATATGAGTAAATATTATCGTGCTCAAGATATGCCAAGCGGATACAATATTATTGTCGCAATTATGACGTACGGCGGATACAACCAGGAAGATTCCGTCATGATTAACCGTGCCGCACTCGACCGTGGTCTGTTCCGTTCTATCTTTTACCGAACGTACAAAGACGAGGAGAAGAAAAATCAGGCGAGCGGCGAGGAGGAGCGATTCTGTAAACCGGATCCGGCTCTCACAAAACATCTCAAACTCGCAAATTATGAAAAACTCGGAGCCGATGGTATTGTTCCTGAAAATACCTATGTGGATAGCGACGATATTCTGATTGGTAAGATTGTGCCCATTCGTCTCCGTGCGGTGGAGGGAGCCATGACAGCGGGTGTATCGCATAGTTCTCTCGCATCGATGTCCGCAGCGGCCGCAGCAGCCGCCGTTGAGGCTGTGGGCGGAAAGCGTTATCGTGATTCGTCACGAATGTTGCGAAACAACGAGACGGGATTTGTGGATAAGATTTATCGTGGACGGAACAGCGAGGGATTTAGTTTCGTAAAACTCCGTGTCCGTTCGGAGCGTATTCCGACGATTGGTGATAAGTTCTGTTCCCGTCACGGACAGAAGGGAACGGTGGGAATGATTCTGGAACCTGAAGATATGCCGCAAACCGCAAGTGGCATTGTTCCTGATATCATTATTAATCCTCATTGTATTCCATCCCGCATGACGATTGCGCATTTGATGGAGACACTTATGGGACGTGTTTGTGCGGAGCGAGGTATGGTCGGCGACGGTTCACCATTTACGGATGTCAGTGTGGATGGTCTATCACGAGCATTGCGTGATAATCTTGGACTGGAACCGTATTCGAACGAAGTGATGTATTGTGGCACGACCGGCAAGCAGATGGCGACCTCCATCTTTATGGGTCCCATCTTCTACCAGCGTCTCAAACATATGGTGGATGATAAGATCCATTCTCGTTCGTCGGGTCCTCTCGTGATGTTGACCCGCCAACCCGCAGAAGGCCGTGCTCGTGATGGCGGCTTGCGGTTTGGAGAGATGGAGCGTGATTGTATGGTGGCTCACGGAACCTCGGAATTCCTCAAAGAAATTATGATGGAGAAATCGGATAACTTCCAGGCGTTTGTCTGTAAATCGTGCGGCCTGATTGGCCAAGTCAATCCGAAGGCGAATGTCTTCAAATGTACGAGTTGTCCAGATATTACGGACTTCTGCCAGATTCGTGTTCCCTACGCCTACAAGTTGTTCTTACAGGAGTTGGAATCAATGTCAATCTGCTCACGACTCTTGCCGGAGTCACGGCTTCGTGCGATTGCAAAAGACAATATGTATATTCCGCCGAGTCTTTCTATAAAAACCTTTTAGGGTTCACAATACGGTCTTTCAGATAGAGCAGTTTATCGTTAAGATTTTTCTGAAAAAAGATTACAACAAATGCGAGAACAACGCCACCGTCCAGCTCTTTGAGGCGGGCATGTTCGTATCCACCCAATCCTTCAAACGGATATGGAATCGCACTCACAATATTGCGGAGAATGTAAATAATAATACCAATAACAAACAGTTGGAGCAATACTTCCAACATAATATGAAGCGTACTCATTTTCTTGTAATTTTCTTCTTCGAATTTTCCGAGAAGACTATCAATTCCCCATGAAAATAAAAGACCAAAGACGAAATAATAGACAGTGACAAGACCAATATCTATTATTTTTGCGGTGATAAACGGCGTCGGCATAGCTCTTACGATGGAGAGAGAAAATACGTTAGCGATTTGATGTCCACACAACAACTCCTAGAAAAAGGGCGGCAAACAGAACACCGGCTGCTACAGGAGAGGCTCCACGAACATCCTGAAATCCTTCGGGAAGTTTCCCTGCCTTTTCCGTTTTAGGAGTATTGTCGTATTCGCTCATGCTGACGTTTTTATCAAAGACCCATCGAGTCTGTTGAGGACGGCCATCTCCGCCTTGCTTTGTAGGCTCCGCGACCCAGACATTGTTAGAATCGTAGGATGAACGAAGTTTACCTTTTAAATCTCCGACAGGTTTTGTGATTTTTTTACATTGAGCGTATCCTGACCCTGTTACCGCCCTAAACATAGGCATAGGGTTCAACGCACCTACCGCATCCTCCAATATTCCGGGTGCCATACCACGAAAATTCACACCGAGTGTTTTTTGAATCTCTTCACCGACACGTCCTGGAATTCCGCCGGGAATCGTAGATATATATTCATACATATCCGCACCGTTGCTACAGGACGCACCCGTATTGATGAAATAATTAATACCAAGAGGCTGTTGAGTCATACCAGCTCCTTTCGCAAGCAGCGTTGATTCACCAAATCCAATTGCGTCCATATAGTAGTTAATACCAGAAACTGCCCGAATAATACCTTCTGCGGAACCATCACGATTTACACCAATCTCCGAGGGAGTCGCTAGTTCGTCTGCGTAACTGTAATAAGGACCAAGTAAACCACCGGTATTCATTCTTACTCTCAGGTGCGTTTTTATTTCTTTGAACCTTTATAGGAAATGGAAGATTTGAACAATGCGTGGATAGAATTAAAACAGCGTATGGGTCTTCCCGCTGGATTACCTCTTGGAGAAGGACAATACCCCATGAATCCGCAGCACCCTCTTTGGGGATTACAGGTTCTTATAAATGGAGACGCACCGACTCCTCTGATGTTTGAGAAGGCGTGGCTTGCGACTCATGGAAACCAGGATCGTATAGTCCCGGCATTAATACGGGAGGGAAACCCATTAAAAAATTTGTATGAACGTTCGGGATGGCGATTACAGAATCCGAACGGTATAATTGTAGGACAAGCTGGCGGGCGTTCCCGTAAAGCGTCTCGGCGTAGTAAACGGACACGTAAACATGCGAGGAAGTCTGGTCTAAAGTCATCTCGCTGACATTCTCAGAGAACGGGGTAAAAAGTGATTGTGTTATAAATTTTGGATAACACAATCAATAAAATCATAGATATGTCGTGTTTACTCTTTCCAGGGGTGCGTACAGCACCTCGACCCCCGCCAGAGGAGACTGAAAAAGCGAATAATATTTGGAATGCGTTTGAGGCAAAACAATCTGAAGAACCGAAGGACGGATTTATCTGTCCGGAATGTACAACGGATACTTGGATTGTTGTGGACGAAGAGGAAGTGAACTGTACAAATTGTGGGAATCACTTGGGATATTTGATTGATAGTTCAGCTGAATATCGCTGGTTTGGAACGGATGATCGTAATCCGGATCCATCACGTGTAGGAAATCCTCAAAATCCACTCCTACCGGAATCCTCTCTTGGAACACGTATTCTATCACGTCCCGGTGATTCCAAAGCTATGCGACGTATTCGCCAATATCATATGTGGAATATTATGCCGTACCGTGAACGTACACTTTGGACGGTCTTCGAAATGCTTCATGTTCGGGCTTCCAACTCAGGTATCTCCCTTGCGATTGTGGAGGAAACCAAGCAATTGTACGCTCAAGTCTCTACACGTTGTATTTGCCGTGGCCAACAAAAAGACGCATTGCTTGCCGCATGTTTATTCGAAAGTCTGAAACGTCATAATACTCCCCGCCGTCCCGTGGAAATTGCGGAGATCTTTCAAATTGATGTCAAACTGATTACACGGGGTGTCAAACAATTTTCAGGACTTCTGGAGGAACATCTTCATACCAAGACCACCACGGAAGAGAAGAAGAGCGAAACCCCGTCCACGAATTTTCGCCATTATTTGGAACCGGCTATTTACCGCCTTGAAACACCACGCTCCATACATTGTAATATTGTCGATTACGCAACACGTATCGGCAGTCTTATTGATGAACTCGGCATTTGTCCAGAAACGACTCCGTCATCTCTTGCTGCATCAGCATTGTCTCTCGCCTGCGAACATTACGAATTGGATAAATCGCACATGGATGTTGCAAAAGTCTGTTCCATCAGTGTCGCTACACTACACAAATGTTTGAAGCGTATCGAGTCCTGGCGACCTGTACTGCTCAAACAGATGGGAACAAAAACCGGCCGTTAAGTAGGAATGGGCTCCAGTCAGTCTAGAAGTACACCGGTGACGGGAACCCCGTATCATGCTCAGCAGTCGTATAGAGCAGAGAGTGCGATCGGCCGGTTTTCACTGACCAGCAAGCAAACATTCAACTTACAAGTTTTATCCGATATCTTAGTCAATATTCTAAAAGAAAACAACTTATTCAATCTGTCAGATGTACTGGGAAAGAATAACGGCTGTAATTCACTCTTCATTATGTTGTCGTCAAAACTAAATAAAGAATTTTCCACATTACGTTTCCCGGAACCCGGTAAGCAAACATTACAAACGGTATCCTTTATTCCTAAAAAAACATATGAAGCCGCCGCCTCCACGGATGTGGAACGTAAAAGCAATTGCTCGGCTCTTATATTTTTTATTCTGCGATTCGTTGCGTTCTTATCCGCATCCGTTGCGAGTGTAACGATTAATGACCAGATATTAACTCTGCTTCGTCAAACGGACTTTGAAGCACTCTACGCACCGCCGATTGATAAACGGTTCCGCAACATCGATTTTTCGAAACAACAACTCCCTCCGTTTGTACCACTTCCTATGAATATACTCAGTTTGGTTGCGAATAAGCAACGTCTGGATTCCCGATATTTATTCACGATTGGGAATGACGCAACGGTCGTTATTGATGCGTTACGTGGAGTTGTCTATTACGGCCAAAAGAATGAATCGCCTGTGCTGGGTATTACAATTACAGAAGCGTCGTCGACGGGTGCGAATACAAATACACGTTACAACCGCAAGACGAATACAGTCGCACTACTGCAGCCCGCACTACCGCAGCCCGCACTACCGCAGCCCGCACTACCGCAACCCGCACCTCCTTCGCAGGGCTATCTAGCACAAACTGTGCCGCAGCAAGCACCTCCGCCGCAAGTATATCCTGCTCTTAAAAATTACGTCCGCCCCCAAGCGTATCCTGCTCTTCAAGATTACAGTCGTCCCGTACTACAACAAGCCTATCCTGCTCTTCAAAACTACAGTCGCCCCGTACCTCAATTGACTGTTGTATCTCAACCCGGCTATCCAGCACTTCAAAACTACGCCCGTCCTGTTCAACAAGTAAATCCCGCCATTGAGAATTATGTAGCAGCACGTCCCCGTTTACAAGGTGGTAGAACACGCAAACGCCGTAATCAGCGTGGCGGAACGAACGGATTCAAGGTCAAGCTACGTAAGTTTGGAGCGGATTGTTTTGGTGGCGATTGTGTTGTATCCACATTTTACATGGATGATCAAGGAAACACCTACGATATATTCCCCCGCCCAGGCGTAAGTTCTATTCCGTTCGCAGCCCGTGTAATCTCCGTATTAGATACGACGGGTCTACGAAAGATTCCCACGGTCGAAGAGACGGATACCAAAACAACCACAGAGTTCACTCCCATTACAAAGTTGGATGATGACTCCTACGCAAAGATTAAAAAGACGATACATAAGATTGTAGGAGATAAAGCGTCGTCTATCAGTCCTGACCTAGAAGGTACGTCGCCAGCGTTCTATCGTGCGTTTGTACTGGCGAGCGAGATAGAGCCATCACGATTCAAAACACTTGTATGTAGTGATATTTGGGAGCGTAAACGTCTTACAGATATTGTGAGTTATTCTCTCCTTCAGTCGCTCTATCATGATCTCGAAGACGGAAAAATGTCCAGTAAGGCTATTGCGGACTGTACGGAAACAGTTGGTAAATTCGTAACCGATAAAGTTGTGACGCCCCTGAAATCGGTCGCATCCGCAACTCCCTCTGGATTTGAGAGTGTCGAATTTATGTCCTATCCCTCTCTTCGCGATTTCTGTAAAAAGACGAGCCCGTCACACATTCATACGATTGACACGGCCGCTCAGCAGCAAATTCTCAAGTCGGCCTACGATGAATTACGCAAACTCTACGATACGCACTTGGAAGCAACAATCCGTCTTCTCCAACTTGCGTTCCATCTGGAAGATATCGGCTACAAGCAAGAGCCACGCATTGTACTCAACGATATTTTCATTAAACACCCTCAGGGTGCCCAGGTTGCGCTTGAAGAGATTATTGCGAAAGGCCGCAAGATGATTTCGGAGCATTATTTACAGGTGGAGCATATTTACAAGGGTGCTCTTCAGAAACTTACTGCGTAGACTTGTATGGATGTAGACCATCTGGTATTTTTATTTTAGCACAAATAAATAGGATGTTGAGTATTTTTATGAAAGAATTACAGGAGCGGTTTCCAGACTATACAATTAGTCCAATCGGAAGTACACGCCATGTCAATGTTTTAAGATTGTCAAAAGACAGACATCAGACACTCATTGCTAAGACGATATGGCATGACGCATCTGAACCAGACGGAGATATGGGAATAAAAGCACAAGACAATGCGTATAAAACGGAGGTGAAAATTCTTAAAATGCTTCCATCGTGGTGGGGAATTCACATTGTTGATAATTTTAAGACAATGCTAAACCGTGTTATTGTTACAAATGAAGTGATTAACGTGCCATGGAATTCATATAAGAAAGGCACGAATGACATAGAAATTGCTGAACTTTTATTTAAGCAATTACGATGGCTTCATTCACACGGGATATCACACAATGATTTAGAACTGAAAAACATACTTCTTACGGATTCTGCTACCCCTTTAATCATTGATTTTGAAAAATCAAGCCTTACAGCCACAAAAGAGCAGATAATGAATGATTATAGTATGTTGTTGAAAAACATGAAAGAACATGCTAATACAGAATCAATAGGCGTTATACTTCAAGGTATGTCTAAAGGCGGAGCCGTAACCAGAACACGGCGTAATAAGAAGAAACGCCGATATTTCTCAAAATAAATATCAGAAAGTTTGTAATTTTATGTGATGTTTCCCATCCCTCCTTACTAAAAGCACCGCCAACCTAAAGTTCATCACGAATTGTTAGAAGTTCACAATTCCGAAAGGACGGCGGTATATAATTGTAAATAAACCAGGAATGAACGCCCGATGTACCATATATCCACGGCTCCTTCCATGTAGATGTTGCTCCACCACTGTAAGGAGCACTGGTTGTAAACAACAATCCATTGTATCGTGTAGATATCTGTTCAATGAATTCTTTATATTGTATGCTACCATCTGTAGGATACAATATGCCATCCTTACGATAACCGCACCATACAACCTCGTAAATAGGCATTTGTTCGTTTCGTGTTTTACGATGTGTGTTGAGAATAACAACAATTGGATATATTCCATCTGTTAGACTGCGTGACGCAATCCATACATCGCAAGAAAGTGAATTGGGTACAGTTGTAACAATTCGTGGAACAGTTCCATAAATCCACGAACGTGATGAGGTTGTCCATAGGTTGCGAAAGGTTGTCCAGTCGTAATGAATCATAGATATCGATGTACTTGACTTTATACAACGCAAATAGGCGTACGTATCGGTTCGCAGAGCGGTAGAGAAGAATGAGGAGGCTGCGACTTCACGACCCCAAAGATGTGCAACAGGCTCCGATTGCGATGTAACAGCATCCATATATCCAATTAAAAACCCCGCAATTCCTTTTGAACGATAGCCTCGATGAATACACAGGCCTTCAATAACACGCACAGTTCCCAATATAGCACCATGAGTCATATACGTATGTCCTTCAGTGAGAGGAGTACTTACAATTGTACCAACGAATTCGTTGCTACCTTTCTTGAAAAGTCCATAGACGTAGATATCTGGATTCACTAGATACCGAGCCACAAACGCCGCATTACAATCAAGATACCAATCGTCGCCACCGTAATGGTCTCTCCAAAATGCGGAAAGACGTTCCGCATCAGATCGTATAAGCCGGCGAGGTACGTCGCAATCGTCAGGCGTGTGCGGATACGGAACGGATGTTTTGCGTATATAGCCACGCAATAGATTGGAAGAGAGTGTTGTCCAGAATGAGGGAGCTGCTGTAGTGGACGCCCAGAAGCTCATGTACACTAAAGGGGGTTATCTTCCCTTTTTTAGACCGTCAAACAAAAATTGATAGGTGTATGCGATAGAATAGCATTAAATTCGCATACCTTTATTAAATAGAATGAGTCTGTCATCGAATCTGAACTCTCCCCTCTTTTCTGTTTCCACTCCTTCTTCCACACCTCCTCAAATGACGCTTGACGCAACCGAAAAACGCAACAATAAACGTTGTGGAGTTCCCGACTGTAAAAAGAAACTACTTTTGTCCGATATGGAGTGTAAATGTGGCCATCGGTATTGTGGAACACATCGTCACGCAGAAGAACACAAGTGTGGGTTCGACTACAAGAAGCACGGCACCGCCCAATTATCAACATCCATGGTGAAGTGTGCCGGCGAACGAATGGTTGATAAAATCTAGAAAAAATGATAGTTCTCCGTCATACATAACCGCAGTTAGTACAAGCATGAATTGGTTTACGACGTACGATAAGTATATTCATGTTATTTCAGATAGCGACTCAGACCCGTATCGTGGCCTAGAAGAGGAACTGACTGATGAGACAATTGTTTGGAGCGTCCTCCGTCGTGCTCGTATCGATGACAGTTATTTCAACGCCGCACTTGTAGCATTTGATGCTTGGACTACAGGAAATCCAGGCATCAGACATAAAATCACGGCGACGTCCATTATTTATAAAAATCTCGTGGTTATCTAACAAAACAAAATAAGTATTGATATTCGTATCCAATGGAGGTCAAATCCATAAATTGTTTGTAAACGAAACCGTTCGCTTCGGCTTCGCTGACAATCGCCTCCATTTTTTGCATACGCAGTCGGTGTGTTTGGCGGCGAACTTTGCCGGTCTTGAATTTAAACTCCTCACGGAAATCGGCGTTGTCACCTTCAAGCATAAAATCGGCTTCGTAGTCAAATTTATCAAAGGCGACTTTACTCCGGGTCACACGCTCTTTGGAATATTTTTGAACACTGAAGGCGACAAACGGAGATGCGGCTTCCAAGATAGGGTCGAATTTTTCACGGTTTACAAGATGGAGCACTAAGCATCCGCCAGGCTGTAACCATTGGAACATATTCTTAAAGACTTGGTCACGGTCACGGAGATAATAGAAGGAGAAATAGTACAGCGTGATAAGATTGAATTCGCCAGCAGCAAAGAGACCTATCTGTTCGGCTTCGCCAACACGGAAATCGGCTTTGGGAAATCGTTTACGAGCAACGGAGATCATTGCATCGGAAGCATCTAACCCAATTGCTTTTCCAACTCCCGCCTTGCGGAAGTGCGAGATGTCTCCACCTGTTCCACACCCAATATCCAGCACTTCAATGGTCTTCTCTTCAGGACGGAATCCCTTCGCCCACGAAAGTGTAAGATTGGTCTCGAATTCCTGTCGTGTACCACCATCCACAATTGTATCGTAAATCTTGGAATAAAACTCGTCATATAGGTGGTCGTTTCCTAATACAACAACGTCACCATCGGGACCTTCGGGATTCGCAAACGCCTCAATATTGTCCAGTGTACTGTGACGAATGCCGTTCATAGCCCATTTCATATATATGTAATTTGTGATAAGAATCGCCAAGATTACGACGAGAATAACTTGAATTGTATCCAACGCATCTATGCCCTTCAACCAAGACATCTTCCTATAAGGATGGATGAAATTTGACTAAGGAGGTTAACGAATCGCACATAATAGAATGAGTTCCTATCATACAAAACGAATAGGTCTAAAAATCAAAATTTTAGAGGATGTATCGGATATACTTGGTTGTACCACGTCCAAAGGATTTACATGGTTGTTTAGCAAAACAAGTCTAGAGGATATGGATAAACTCTATCTAAATGCGTTTGTGGATACATTCGGCGAACGCATAAAAGATATATACAATGATATGGATCTCTCCATTTGTCATGCGGGTAGACATATTGTGTATTCACTTCGCGCATATACAAAGATTCGCCCCGATGCGGAGTTGACTGCTTTACGTGAATTTATGATTTTGGTGGTTGACGAGCAATTCAACGATTTTGATGATTGGATGTATGGTATTGGGCATTCTGCTGCGAATCGGCAGCGTAGAAGCAGCAGTAATAGTGCGGTTCTATAAAATGTTTAAAGACGTATACAGATGTAACATGACGACGCAGATTACAGCAGCGTCCTTCAAGGAAGAACCGAAAGCAACGAGCAAACATACTTTATGTGGTTACGCATGGTCGGATGTTATTAATTCACTTGTAAAAGCTGTGGGAAATGCGGATATGCCTCGTGCTCAACGTTGGGCTGCTGAACTTGTCTGTTCCGAACTCGGTCTGGGTCGTCTTGAAGCGACATTAACGCACGCATGGGCAATCCACGTCAATTGTGCTCTTCCTGCGTGGTGCTATTTGTGGTATACATCGATTGGCCAAATACGACAACTCTGGGCAAAGAGCGGCGGGGATACGAAAGCCATTCGAAATACACCGGTTGTTCGACAACTCGTCGCAGAGGCCGTCGCAACGTTGGTTCTCGCCGCAAAGAAACCACTTCCCGCACTTCCTACACAGGCCGATGTATTCCGTGAAGCGGAGGCGACACGAAGTCGTCTCCGCATGGGTGGGTCAGGCGATCAACGTATTGTACGCATGATATGGACACCGGCGAACGATGGGGCGGATTTGAAGACCATTGGAAACGAATTAGAGGCGGCATTGCGTACCGTACAAATACCCCGTGTATTGTTTTGGATTATGTGGATTCTAACACTGGATGGACAAACCGATGTGCCTCCCGCAAAAGAACGGGGTCCCGCACATCTGACAGTGAAGCAACGTAAAAGTCTGTATTGGTATGTAATGACACTTTTTCAGGAAATGGCGAATGAGATAACCTTTGCGTCCGTTGCGGATCGTGAAGGTATTTTTAAACTTGTAGAACTCACCTATCCGAAACTCGGCACACGTGGAAAACGTGATGTGTTGGCCGCAATTGCTATTTGTCTAGAAGACCATATTATGAAACGTAATTCGCTCGCCTTATCGGGTTCCGTGCCACCGCCGTCTACACCCGCAATACGAGCCGCATCCGCCGATATAGACCGTGTTTACTCAAATATAGCAGAAGAAGCTAGACGATATTTGTTAGAAGCACCGTCTATCGTAGGATTGACCGCAGAAGCTAGAACTCAACTTCAGAAGCCGCCGACCATATCCGCAACCGATAAACTCAGTCTGGCCTTTTCACTCGCTGATTTTCGTAAACCCTAATAAGACGTATGGCATCCTTGTCCGATATTCGCGGAGGAAAAAAGATTTTGAGTCCTACTCCGGAATTCAACACAGAGATTATGTCGCTTTTCTCGGGTATTACGACAGCATTTCACTCTAGAATGGCGGCGACCCGTGAAGTACAAGGACAAGGCTTCTCGATTGTGTTTTTTATAGTCATCGTTGCGGCCTTTATTGGCTTGTACATTTGGTACGGTAACTATGTACAAACGTTGGAAACTCCGTCCAATATTAGTCGTGTTGTGCGTGACGCAATCGCCGCCAACGACAAATATTCTGTAAACAATCCGAATCGTGTTGGTCTACGTGATTATCTGAAGCGGCTGAATATTGGTGATGACCAAACCGCCTTTACAAACTTTTACATTTCAACCGTCAATGCGACGGGCTTCTTTTTCCCCGCAACGAATGGTGTCTTTTCACCGGCCGCCGCCCGTCTTGCTGTCTTAGGAGGTGCTCGTGGATTTGTATTTGATATTTGGCCGGATTTATCGCAGGGAGCAGGGTTTGCTCCTAGTGTACAGATCGTTGAGCCTGGAAGTTTATGGCGGCGTATTTCGCTCAACTCCTTACCGTTTTCTCTTGTGTTGAAAGCAGTCGTGAATGAGGCGTTAGAAGTTGCGGGACGCCCCGGATATTACGACCCTGTTGTACTCTATTTACGTTTCCGTGGTAAGCCTCGTAGTTCTACGTACGAATCAACCTACAATGTTTTACAGGATGCGATTAACAAATATCGCTTGGATACATCATTCAATAGTTGCCGTGGACAAGATCGCCTATTCCGCACACCTATCCAGAATTTAATGCGAAAGATAGTTGTTGTCAGCAATACACGTGCGGAGGGAACCAATCTGGGCGAATATATTAATATTGGTCCATCCGATGGATTCAAACAGGAATATTTGCCGTCTGAGTCTCGTGATTTAAGTATGGATGCGAAGACCGACGCAATTCGTAAAATTAAACAGACAATTACATTTGTAGCTCCCTATTCGGAAACACCGCAAGCGGAAAGCAACGATTGGGATTTTACGCCTTCGATGGATATCGGAATTCAATGTATTGCAATGAATTTTTGGAAGCAAACGGATAAACTCAAAGATTATTTATCGGACGCAAAGTTTGGAAAACAAAGTTTCCTTATTAAACCGCCTGGATTACGATTTGTTGTTGAAACCTTGCCGAAGTCTGCATCCCCACCTAACTTCAATTGGGGTGAGGGAGAGGCCGCAGGAAAACCGCACCCCCCACGCTCGCTTACTATACCTGGGCAGTAGTCACAATAAATTAGACCACCACAGTAAGATGTATTTTCGCATAAGTGCGGTAGCCTTTTTGATTCTTCTTACAGGAAGTATTCTCCTAGGAGCGGAAGTCTTTATGGGAGAAGTGAAAGGTAATTCATTACGGGCTATACTTATTTGTATGAGTGTTGCAGCAGTTGCTCTTCTTCTAAATTCGAGCACTCGTAAAGGTCTCATGTCCGGCTACGGACCGTTTGAGTCCGAAGCACTTGCGTTTGATACGAAGTTTGAAGATGTTCATATCAATGGACGTATCTCCGGCAATATTACTGTTGCGTAAATATTCTTTAATGACCCACTATAAGAGGATGAACGAGGTATACACACTTCTGGTTCTATTTTTAGTAATGGGAACCTTTGGATACAAATTATTGGAGAATGTGCTGGAATCTCCAATTGCATTTTTAATATCTATGATTGTTACAATTCTGGTCTGCTTCGGATTAATTAAATTCAAAGAGGGCATAACGTTCGATACAAATTTTGCGAATCTCATCATGGATGGAAATACATCCGTTGGTGCGAATAATTACGAAGATAGTGGGTATAACGCAAACCGTGCGTTCTTTCGTTTTCGTGATTTGAATATGAAAAGCGGACGTGCGTATGGAACTGTATCAGGCTAGATAAGAATTTCCCGGAATCAACAATACATGTATTCAATTGTTAGAAATAATTGAATATATGAAATGACAAACAGTATAGTATTTATATAATATTTTAAAAATTTATTTCCGGAAGTCTATTGTCTAGTCAATCTCCTCCACACGTGGCGACGAATCGGGCTCAGTCGTGTTAGGCTTTCCCGCAGACGCTGCGTAGAGTTTCATGAAGATAGGACGAATGGTCTCTTCCCACGTCTTTTGGTGCTCCTTACAGTCTTCTGCGGATGCGTCCCGATTCGCATCCAGCCACTCGAGGCCGGACTTGACAGTCTCCTCAACCGCCGAACGATCCGATTCGCTGAGCGTGCTCTTGACTTTCTCCTCATTCATAGAGTTACGCGTATTGTACAGGTAGGCTTCGGCCGTATTACGTGCTTCCACACGCTCCATCACTGCCTTATCCTCTGCCTCGTATTTGGAGGCTTCCGCAACCATCCGCTCAATATCATCCTTGGAACGTGCTTTATCGTTTGTAATCGTAATCTTTTGCGACTTGCCGGACGATTTTTCAACAGCCGACACATTCAGAATACCGTTCGCATCAAGATCGTAGGAAATGTCAATTTGGGGGACGCCACGTGGCATTGGCGGAATACCACCGAGGTCAAATTCACCAAGAAGGTCGCAATCACGGGTCATAGCACGCTCACCCTGGAAAATACGAATCTTGACTTGCGTCTGATTGTCCGCATAGGTGCTGAAGGTCTGCGATTTCTTCGTAGGAATGGTCGTATTGCGTTTGATGAGAGGCGTCATGACACCGCCGGCCGTCTCGATACCGAGTGATAGTGGAGTTACATCCAGTAGAATGAGACCCTCCGTCTTATCGGATTGGACGCCGCCGAGAATGGCTCCCTGTACGGCCGCACCGTAGGCTACGGCCTCATCAGGATTGATGCTCTGGCAGAGTTCCTTGCCGTTGAAAAATTCCTTGAGAAGCTGTTGGACACGTGGAATACGCGAAGAGCCGCCGACAAGAACAATCTCGTGAATCGTATCCTTGCTCATCTTGGAATCTCGCAGAACCTGTTCAACGGGAGCCATACATTTACGGAACTGGCTATCGCAGAGCGACTCAAACTTCGCACGTGTGAGAACGACAGTGAAATCATGGCCTTCAGCAAGAGAATCGACTTCAATCGTTGCCTGCGTGGTGGAAGAAAGAATACGCTTCGCACGCTCAGCCGACGTACGCAGACGACGCATCGCCCGTGCATTATCACGAATATCGACCTTCGTCTTACGACGGAATTCATCCGACGCCCACTCGACAACGAGATTGTCGAAATCCTCGCCGCCGAGATGGGCGTTGCCCGCCGTCGCACGGACTTCAAATACGCCGTCATCAAGCGTAAGTAGAGAAACATCGAAGGTTCCCACCTTCTGTTATCGCAAGGCTCTTTATCCTTGCTTCTTACACTTTCGTGTAAGGTCAGACTATATCTTACATGATTCTTTTTCCTTAATAATATTTTCTTTCCACAATGACAGATTTTTGGGGAATATTAGATCGTATGTGAACTTGTTGATGCTACACCATTTATTTGCGATTTCTTCTTTTTGACTCCACTTTCCGCTTTCAATTTGCTTCTTATGCCATATATGATTATCCTTAATCTCAACTAATCTTTTATATTTTGGAATCATAAAATCAACTTTATATTTGTGATTTTTACTATTCCATAAATACTCAATAGTAGGACCATTCTCTATTTGGATATCATTATCTATACACCAATGTATAAAACGATATTCTTGTTGGCTTTGATAAGTAATCTTCCCCCATGGTGTTTTAAAAGATTTCACTTTGAATGTGCGATTACAAAATCCACAGTCGGCACAAAGTATCTTTATTCTATTTTTTTGTACTTCCAAGTCACGATTTGTGAACATATTTTCACATACTTCACATTTCCACTCTATATAATGTGGTTTTTCAATCGCATTTAACTTGGAATTTACTAGCATGGGTGTATACCTTGATTGGTTCCATATTTTGTAATACGGCAAATATTCCCAATCTGTAAGATCCTTTATCTTACCATTACCAACTGATATCATTTTATGTTTCACCCTTTCGAATTCTTCTATACTGAGATGTTTAAGTGTATAATCTCTCTTGAAATCGTCATCTTCTAAAGTAAAGTATTCTTTTGAATCTACAATACGTTCAATTAGACTTTTTCCAGACCATCTGTCGCCTTTTGACGGCGGAACTCTTTCGCCGAACATATAGGAGGTATGTTCGGAACGTTTATGGTCATCTAGATTTTTACAAGCATCACAACAACGAATCTTATTTGTTATTTTCCTCAGAAACAAATTCAATGTAATATTGTTTAAAATGCTACAATTGAGGCATTTATAACCAATTACAAGTGAATTGTTACGCTTAATAACTTCGTCGTTCAGTTTGAACCGTGGTACAGGTTTTTTGGTATTTGAGTAGATATGACTAATAATTGAAACATCGCGTGGAAGTTCGGTATAATCGATATTTTTAACTTTATCTTTTACGGTAATTATAGCATCAATATAATTCTTTAACTCTGTCATTCTAATTAGAAAATTGTTATTTATAGATCATGTTTGGGCACTCGTGGGTCAATTTTGACCTAGTCGTTGAACCTTTCCTTGCGGACTTGGCTGCTGATTGTCCAATCCTATTATTTTTTAAACCATCGCATTCATAACCATTAAGGTTATCCTGATGTGGTATAATAGGCTCTAAGGAGTTTCCAGCAATTCACCCAATTTGTTTCCTGTTTACAAACAGGCTTGGGAAGCAGAACCTCTTACGCAGCACATGCTGTAAAAGGAGTGTGTTTACCACCCAAATCAAAAATCAATACATTCTGCTCGGCCTTCGTTTTCTTATCCAGACCGTACGCAAGGGCGGCCGCCGTGGGCTCGTTAATAATACGAATCACATTCAGACCCGCAATCGTACCGGCATCCTTCGTCGCCTGGCGTTGAGCGTCATTGAAATACGCAGGCACCGTGACAACCGCATCACGAATCGGCTGACCAACGTAGGCCTCCGCAATTGCCTTCATCTTCTGGAGAACCATCGCCGAAACCTCCTCAGGATAAAACTGCTTCTGACCATCCTTCGTCTCTACAACGATTTTTGGGCGGCCTTTACCATCATCAATCACGTCGTAGGGGAAGTGCTTCATATCTGCCTGGAGAAGAGGATCACGGAATTCACGTCCAATCATACGTTTCGCATCGAATACCGTGGAGCGAGGATAGGTCGCCGCTGCGGACTTGGCCGCATCGCCGATAAGACGCTCGGCTTCCGTAAAGGTCACCATCGAAGGAACAGTGCGGTTACCGGAATCCGACGCAATAATCTCTACACGATCATTTTGCCATACACCTACACAGCTGTAGGTAGTACCAAGGTCAATACCAATTACAGTCTTGGAAGCGGACATCTACGGGGTTCTATACCTGTAGTAACCCGGGTTATCTTTAGACGGTATCCGGGGGCTAGAATTTCGCCGCCTCCTTACAAATACAGGGTGTAATACGGACACAGCATGGCACATCGTCAAAATTAAATGTCGCAACCGTACACGGTTCGTTGATTTCATGCTCATAACAGTAATTATAGACATCAATGTCGTAATTTTCCATGAGTAAATCAATATGATAGTTCAGCGACTCACGATCCGGTACATCCTCCTCGGTATGTAATACCGCACGCTGAATCGGCTCTGTAATCGCCTTTTCCGATGTATAGGAATAAATATAGATATTCACAAACGTAACCATTCTTATTTATTTATGTAAGGAGTTTAAAAGTCATCAAATTTTACAATACATCGGTAGAATGAGTTGTCCTAACGTCAATCGTTACAAGGGATCCAATTATACAAAGCCCGAGCCGCAGTCCGCAGCATCCAAAGTACTCGGTGACCAAGTTCAACAGCGGCTACGTGAGCGGGAATTACAGGATGCGAAAATATTTCCGCACACGACCCCCTTCGCACCCTCCCCCCTCTCCAAACCAACGCCTCCGGGGGCTAAAGATACTCAAACGAAGTAATAGGTAGAGATGACCGAGAAAGTACTGCTTTGTTTAACTATAGAGACGGCCTCGGCCGTTTGGAATCGCACACTTGTAAGCGATTACATTCCAACTCAACAACAATTGGATATGTATTATAAAACGTTTTGCGGATTTGCGGACGCAACCGTGACTCTAAAAACCATTTCGATTCCGAATAATTTCAATACGTCGTTGCTTGCGTTATCCGACCGTATTCCGACACTGTTCCCTGTGAACGACCTTCAAACTCTTCCAAGCGATGTAGAGAAACGAGCCAATTACGACCAATATATTCGTCAAGTATGTATTATGGAACAGTCACGAGCGTCGCTCAATATATTTACCAACACGGTTACCAACAATCCAGACGAAGTCGATGACACACATACTACATCGTGGAGTAATGTAGCACAACGTGTCCTCCTAAAACGGCGTGCGTGGGTTAACGACCTCTTGGCGTCTCTTCAAGAGGACGAGGTCTGCGAATCGGCGGATATTGTGCCGATTCAGGACGATACAACGGTTGTTCACGCATGGGTGATTACGCCGGCCGTCGCAGAGATTCGAGCAGAGCACGGAAGCAAACTGATTCTGAAATACGACCTCGGAAAAGAATGGGAGACATTGTTAGGAACAGCGATTTTTCCTGATTTTGTAGTCAGCCGACGTGTATCCACTGCGAGTTGGGCGTTCCAACATTCAACATCGGACGTTATGCTACGTTCCATGTTGGATTGGTATATTGTAAGCCAGGCGGCGACCGTGACAGATGGCGTGAGTAGTTGGATTTATCAGGCGGATAAAGAGTTAGGGACGTTGATGTCGACCTTCAAGAAGGTCAAAGTGAATGAGCGTCTTCTGCCCTCCGCAAGCAACGATGGTCTACCGAATATCTATAAACTATTGTCTACGGTGGAAAGCCAGTTGTTAGCATCCCAACATGAACTTGAAGGAATTGTCCCAGTTCCAATGGATGTATTGTATCGTTATATTCATTATCTATGTCGGTCGCTCAAAATTCCGAAAGAAAATTATCAAAATGTGGAAATGGTGAACCAGATTCTTCAGCGTTGGGAGCGTGGAGGATTAGGATTCAAGCCTCAAACATTGCCGCTGATTAGTTCGTGGAATGAGGTATGGGGACTTTGTATGGGAGACGAGCCGGTATTAGACCGTGTTCGTCATTTCATACGAACATTGGACGCATGGGATCCTGTGGAGGCGATGGTCTTTTCGCACGCACAGAAATCCGCAATTGCGAACGAATGGATCACAATTTATATTGAAAACGAGGTCGTTCCAGATCCGAAGGCTCGTGTACGATCCACGAATCTTCACGTTCGTGTCAAAGAATGGTGTAATAAATACGTACCGGATAGTGTGTTTCCAACCTATTTTACGCCAATGACAATTGGACCCATCTTTACGCGGCACGGATACAATTCCATTAAACAACCGGATGGCCGGCATACACACGGTATTCGTTATAAGAATGAAGAGTTCAATGAACAAGAGACGCCACCGCCAGCGGAGAAAAAACCACGAAAACCCGTCAAAAAACCGACCACGACGGAATCAATCCATTTGGGAACTATTTAGCGGCCTTCTTTTTCGCATCCTCCGCAGATCTGTTCTCTAACTCTTTCTTCTTCGCATTGATTGTATCCCAAATCTCGTTCTGTTGACCGTAGAGTGCGACTATATTGGATTTCAATTGCGGTATCGCTAGCACAATCTTTATAACTGACATAGCCTTTCGTATACTTTCAACGTACGTTTTCTGTGTATCTGTGACGGACATAAGCGAGAACGGAAGTCCTAATTCCGTATCCGAAACAGCCGGTAGCACATTGGCAAACCCTTCCGAGGATTTCATTAAGTCTTGTAAGGTTTCATTGAGAAACGTAAGATTGAGTCCGATAGTCGCACGGAGCCCGTCTACCGCCCCCGTCCGTTTTTGGAAATCCGCAGATGTAATAAATCCAAGCAGTTCCTCTGTTTTTTCGTCTAATTCGGATTTTGCATTCTCTAAATCATTCTGCATATCAAAGCATTCATACAGCGGGGTTTTATGTTGTGCGACATAGAGTTTCTTACGTATATCAAACTGATCCGCACCACGTTTTAACCGTCTATCGGATAGTTTTTTGCGATCCTCTGGTGTCATATCCATTTCGGACGTATCTTGCATCTCCGTTTTATTCTTAATAAAACTATCTTTCACACTTGCGTAGACTTTACAAGTCTTATCCTCTATACCATCAATTTGGTCAGGAAACTTGGATTGTATTGTATTTGCGATGTTGGTAATCTGTCTAGTATACTCCTTCATGGAACCGAGCAGATGGCTCTCTATTTTTTCCTTAACGTCGGGCTGCTGTACAGCGTCGAAATGCTCATACATATTTGCCGGTTTATAGATACATTGTATGGAGTGAACGAGAAACATAATCCCGCACACCATCGCTACGACAACGCCTACGAACATCACATAGGCGATCATCGAGCCGACAATTCTAGCCATCCTAATGATGTCTTTGAAAATACGGAAGGATAGACCAGAAGAAGTCGCATGTACAAGTAAGGATGTCCACAAAGTACAATTACTGCTGTAAGAACAAACTCCTGAATTCGATTGAAGGACTCAATAGCGCAATTCCTGAATCAGCACGACTCGTTACAGAACGTTGTTCAACAATGTACGTCACTGTACAATCGGGAGGAAGCGTACAACAGACAAATGTACAACTTACACCAGGAGCACCGATTCCGTACGTAGATGTAGGCACAACACCTGCGTCGACGACAACATACCAACGGGGTAATAACGTAGTGAATATAGGGATAGATCCCTACAATCCGGCGACACGATTTTCTCAGTATTTTCCAGCTCCCCCGCTTCCGTATGTGTGTCCTGTTCGTATGCCGTCGAATGATCCGAAAGCATCCGTTAGACCCTGTAACCCTATAACACGATTCCCGAACTCAAAGTAATTAATTTCTATACAATTGTTAGAAACAATGAGTACTACGATTCGTGATTCGAGTCTCACTACAGCACGCCGCCGCCAACTCGCCCTCTACGGCTACCACGTAGCGGACAATGCACTCGCACTTCCCATTCCTGAACAGGCTCCGAGCAGCGGATGGCAGGGAACAGGTCCTTCTGCGGATGTCGTCACGGCGAAAACGCTCGGCGGATTTTTGGTCGGCCAGTCGTCTGCGTCGTGCGTATGCGATTCGTCGGTTACACTTGCGGGCTATTCCAAGACGAATGGAGTGACAAACGGACGCAATAATGCGTAAAAAATACGTAATAAAATTCTACAATCTGTATGCCGCTATAGCTCAGTGGAAGAGCATAATCCTTCTAAGATTAGAGTCTTGAGTTCGATCCTCATTAGCGGCTTTATAAGCATTGGTTCCTTGAACCTATGCTTGTACAATTGAAAAAATTGAGGGGCTTTGGAAGCCCCGACCTTGTGTTAGGTTTCCTTTCAATTCATCGTTTCTTACTTATCTTTTCTTTCGATGGCCACTATTCCTTCTGAGTTCCTTTGCCCGATTACCTATGACATTATGAAGAACCCGGTTGTCGGTTCTGACGGTCATACTTACGAGGAGGAGGAGATTCGTCGTCATCTTATCGCATCTATGTACAGCCCTATGACTCGGGCGTATATGGACGTATCATCACTACGACCGAACTACGCACTGAAGAGCCAGATTGAGCGATATCTGACTACAATGCCGGCTCCGGTTGCTCCCAAACCATTTCGTTCAGAGCCATTGACAGTAGCGGCGACGTCGTGCGTTCATGAGGGCACAGAGACGGTCAGTATTACACTGACCCCTCCGGCTGTAGGAATGCGTCAGCCGATCGTTATGTTCATCGCACTGGACAACTCTGGCTCGATGGGAGAATTGGCTGCGGCGGATACGAATGAAACCGGCGGTCTCGCATTCACACGTATGGATTTATGTAAGCACACAATTCGTACTGTGGCTGCGATGCTCAATGACGACGATATGCTCAGTATTGTAACGTTCAGCACGACCGCACGTACTGTGCTGCGTCCTACGCATATGACTGCGGACGGTAAGAGTCGTATGGAGATGGCTCTTGCGGTTGTCAAACCGGACAGTCAGACCAATATCTGGGCTGGTCTGGAGATGGTGAATCGTATGGCAGCCGCACCGGAACTTGCGACTTCGCATCGTGTTGCTGTACTTCTGACAGATGGTCTGCCGAATGTGAACCCACCGCGCGGAATCGTACCGACATACCAGGCGGCTGTAAAGTCGTGCCGTTTGAGTACGTTCGGCTTCGGGTATAATCTGGACAGCAAACTTCTGGCTGAACTCGCAACTGTGGGCGGTGGGTCATTCGGATTTATTCCAGATTATTCCATGGTGGCTACAGTGTTTATCAACTGGGCAGCGACGGCTCTGGCCACGGCTACAACGACCTCACCACTGACCCTCGTTCACGCCGACGGCTCGCAGACCAAGTTGCCGGGTGAGACGGTTCAGTACGGTCAGCCGCGCACAGTTCTGTATAAGAGCCGCGTTCCAGTGAAGACAGTTCACGTGGACAACGCAACGATTGAGGTCGCAGCAGCACCGTTGACGCCAGCACAGGCTACACGTAGCGACATCATGAATGCGATTCATGTATGTATTCAAAGCGATGGTGACACGAATCTGTTTCCCGCAGTCTATGGTCGCTATAGCATGAGCGATGATGCGGCGGTAAAGGAAATGCTACGGGATATCAATCCCGCACGTGGCGATGCTGAAGGTCAGGTACATATGGCACCACGTTATTATCAAAAGTGGGGTAAGCATTATCTGCGTGCGTATCTCAAGGCTCAGGAACAGGAGCAGTGTATGAACTTCAAGGATTACGGCCTACAGATGTACGGCGGCGACCTGTTTCATGCTCTTCAGACGGAGGGCGAGACGGCGTTTGCCGCTCTGCCGGCGCTGGAGCCGACCGGACATACTACGGCACAGTACGGTGGAGGAGCAGCGACGGGTGGTGGAGGCGCGGTGCCTATGGCACCTGCCGCACCGGTCAATATGCAGCAGATGTTCTACAACGCACAGGGCGGCTGCTTTCACGGCGATTCGCAAGTGCGTATGGCCGATGAGTCTCGCAAGTCTGTCGCACAACTTCGCCGTGGAGATATGGTCTGGACACCCTATGGCATTGTCGCAGTGCGCGCACTTGTCGTCTGTACTATGACCGAACCCATTCGTGCTATGTGCTGGTTCGGCGGCCTCGGTATTACTCCATGGCATCCGATTCGTGTCAACAACGAGTGGCGGTTTCCAATTGACATTGTTCAACCAGAGGAGGTTACGCTGAACACAGTTTACAACATTGTTCTTTACAAGGGTCATGTTCTGGACGTGAATGGTATGCTATGTGTAACACTCGGACACAACTTCCAGGAGGCGGTTGTCAAGCACGCCTTCTTTGGCACGGAGCGTGTCATAGAGGATCTTAGCCCCTGTAAGGGGTGGGACGATGGTCTACCGACCTTTGCGAATCTGCGAGCACGGCGGAATGTAGAAACGGGTACGATTGAGGGATGGTATGATGATGTGTAAATAATAACGTCGGAAAAAATTGAACATTCTAACACTTTAACACTATTTTTGGGGATACATATAAAGATTTTCCTATTTTACCTTTCTGTACAATGCCGCTTTCTTTCGTTTCTTCAATTTGGAGACACGTCTCTAAGCCGTTGGAGTCTTTGCGGCGGATAGCCGTGATATTCTACTGGAACGAGCCCAGTTTGGAGGTATATTGGAATTCTGAGACGGCGACCGTTGTTCTCAAAGTCGCCGGCAATTTATGTCCGCCTATTCGCACCACTGTCATTCACGACGGTAGCGAACATATTCAAAAACTGCTCGAGGAGAATACCGAGTATATTGTCGACAGCGATGACGGCGTCTATTACTTGGAGCGTCCTGGCGACCCGTTCTGGCTGGAGGGTGACGATAATGTAAATATTATTGACGCAATCGCACCGCTTATGCCTACGACAGAGCGTCAGAAGATTACAATTGATAATGTATACGTGAACGGACGGGCGGCGACCGAGCAGGAGGATATACCCAAGTCAACATGGCACGACTTGGCTTCGTATCACGCAGTTGCGTTTACGATTTGCGGCGTTTAAGCAAACGAGATAAATGTCTATAATGTATTTTTCGTTCGCAGCACCCGTTTCCGCAAATAAATACCCTCAACCTCGTATCCTATATCTTTCAAATATTGAGCAGCCGTTTGATGAGCTGTTTGAAGTGTTGGATTCGCACCATATCGTAAAAGCAGAAGAACAAGTCGCATATTTCCGAGACACATTGGGGATGGTTCAGACGCTATGTTATACACAAGCAATGAGAGTGCGGTATATCCCATCTTTGTAATATGATTCGGATCAATACCTTGCGTCAATAAATAATGGGTTATTTCGTAATTTTTGTTGATGACGGCTTCTACAAGTGGTGTGACACCTAGTTCATCTTCACCGTTCCGATTGATATCGTTAATAAGAACATATTTTAAAGAATGAAGATCATTGCGTTGAACTGCGTGTAAAAGAGTAAGAGGATTTTCCCGTTCCGCACGTAGTTTCGCAACACGTGCTTCCATACGAGCACGTTTCTCTTTATCAATCGCATCAGGAATAGACATGGCTGTACATGCCAGTCTATACATGTCCGCTTGTTTCAATTTTTTTACGTGCCTTTCCAACAATAAAAGTTGATAATACACTATAGTTGTTGTTCTATCGCAACATGGACTTTGAAACCGTCTACTCATATATAGAAGAGGAGTCGAAGAAGACTCCCTTTGTCATCTATGTTGCGATTGGATGTTCTCTTAACGCATATCCTCCAAATGAACATCCGCCTCAACAATATCCTCCGTATTTAGACAACTTCGAACAGCCAAAACTATGTGTACTCGTTGATCCACGTCTTGAAATGCCACCACGGCTATTAGAGGATAAGCCAGGTGATATTACAATTCTTCCTATTCAAAAAGAGTATCATCATACATCAAATTACGGCGACGATACATCCTGGTTTCTTAAAAAATTAGCAAAGCTTTGTATTCGAACCCATAATTATCTTATTGTTCAGGAATTTACAGGAGCAGATATTCATCAATACTATCCGTTTGAATGCGGTCGTGAGATGTTGAACTATGTTATGTACGATCCAACCTGCGGAGATGGTGGATGTTATTTGGATTTATCAGCTGCAAAGATATATCGCAATACGGAGGGACATTTCATACAACCTATGTATACTCCATTACATAAATTGTATAGATTGGTTCCAAGCGAACTATTCAAAACACAATACACAGGTCGTACATATTCAATGCTTTTCATAATGTTGCGGTTTTACAGAATTCTACGAAACATCGATGAACCACGGGATTGGTGTACAAAAGAACTCGTAGAGAAGCATCTACAATATTATAGTTTCATATACAACACCTACTCAGACAATTTTATGGTCTGTTTGAGACAAACACTTATTGCGGTTGCAATGGATATATATACACTCTCTGGAATAGCCTTCACAGTTGAGTCCGCAACCGCAACGGTAGACAGTTCTGGAAAGGAAATGGAACATCTATGGAAGCAAGCAGCCGCAATCAGCTAAGTCTAAACCTATTCCTATTTAAAATATGTCAAAGAATGTCATGGCCGGCTCCGATTGACCATACATTTATTTTATGCGATCCGAAACGAGAGCCAGACCGTGCAAATTATTTACAAACATGGCTATCGGCAAATTCTATTCCGCCGACTGCGTACACAATGGGTCTTCATTGCTATAAAGATGATATCACACCGGAAATCGCCGAACGTGTTTACAATCCGTGGATTGAGCGCGGCGAAGACTCGAAAAACTTTAATCGGTACAACTTGAAACAAGGGGAAATTTCACTTGTTCTCAATTGGGCGGAAGCTGCGAAAACAGCCGTAGCCAAGAACTATAACGTGGTTATGATGTTAGAAAGCGATGTACTCTTTGACAACCAATTCCTTCAAAAACTTCAAACAGTGATAACTCCAATTCAACACGATCCGTGGCATTTTTTATCCATTAGTGGTCGTCATGATTTACGACCGAAACGCACCGATGATGGAACTACCTTTCGTTGGTTTCGGGTCACAGGCACACTCCATACACGAACAACAGACGCAATGATTTTTCGTGTACCTATGCTCAAACAGATTCTATCCACGTTGTTTCCGTTCGCAGAAGTTCTGGACTGGGAACTCAATCACCAGTTATCCGTTCATAAGTCAATTACACTATGGTTGGATCCGCCAATTATTCGTCAAGGAAGCGGTGCGGAATACTCTACCACGCTTTGAGAGCCAACAAAAAAATGAATTCCAACCAACGAAGAATACATATTCATCATTGTTTGAAATGTTGGTACGCACAATAGTTATGCGCATTATATCAGGAACGTTACTCTTGTTAGGAATTTCACTTATCGTTAGTGGGGCATTTATATCCGCTGTTCCAGTTATTGTAGCGGGATTTACTTCGGTTATTGTAGGATCGATGATACTTGTAGGAACAATGATTTCTACACGGCGTGCTTAGGCAACAACCGTACTACGTACAGCCGCTTCAGCTTCATTGACGTGTACATCCACCAAGGGATGGAAGAGAGGTTCCATAGAGGGTGCTCCCGCGAAACGGTAGCACGCTAGAACACCGTTTTCGGTCGCATTGAGTTCACAATCAACTGCTGCAGTACGCATTGTATCCATGATAGATTCTGCTAATTTCTTTTTTGCGTTACAGATTTCTAGAATGTTTTGGTCGGTTGTCTGCCCGCCATCAAAGTTAATGAGCGTTTCGTCGACTAAACGATCTTTGAGTTGTTTCTCTGAGAATTTTGTTACGTAGGTAAATACATCAACTGTGCGTTCTTCTGGCGGCAATTCCATATGGGAGCAGATACGAATCGCACGACCCTTGACTTGGTCAAGACGCACATAGTTCCAGTAAGGCTCCATAATGTGAACTTGACGAACGTTTGCGAGTGAAATACCCTCCGCACCGGATTGTGTAATCATAAAGACACGAGCGATGCTTCCACTGCGGTTGTTATCCGTTCCTACAAATTCTTTAATCTGCGTCGCAAGACCCGCTGGTATTTTGCCCCATTTGCCGTTGAAGATTGCGAGAAGAATATTGCGTTTCGCACGGTCTTCGTCACCTGTATAGGTAATGTAACGAGGCGTTGCTGCAGTTGACGTAAGCGTTTCAGGCGACAGTGTCCAACTTCCACCGGACGGGACGATATCGAGTTTGCGGAATCCGAGTTGGGCTTCCAACGCAACACCAAATAAGCCGACACCTTCGAGTGTCTTGAAATTGGAGTATACAAGAGCGGGGCCACGAGATGTTGTGAGACGATCGAGAACGGCTTGGAATTTTGGCGATATTGTATCCAATTCAGGTTTTACAAAGAGTTCGCCGGAACGTGTCTTAAGTTTGCGTACGGATTCGATTAATTCGGATGCGTAGGTTTTACCGGCAGCTGGCTCTTTTCCTGTGCCAACCGCAGCAGGTTCCTCCGCAGGAGCAACAGCAGCCGCAGCAGCAGCAACGGGCTGCTCCGCAACCGCATCTGTAATCACTTCGTCATCAAATTCGCCTTCCTCGGCCACATCACCGTTCTCTTCCGCATTCGCTGCAGCTTCTGATACCACCGGAACTTTCGCACCCACCATATCCAATGTATCGTAGTAATCGGAAGGAATGGGGCGATCCATATCCGCAGGAAATACGAAATTACAGGCGGCTCGCGAGAAAATCTTGAATGTGGAATTCTGATTTTTACTAACACTATCGTACAAGGATGTTGCGGCTTTCGGCTTCTTTTTCTGTCGCAATTCCTTATCAATTTCCGATTTACGTTGTTCAGTATATTTTTTAAGTTGTAAATCACTCATATCCACCATGACAATTTCATCACGTGTAACACGTGCCATATAATCCGCCTTACCACCCTTGTAATATGATACAAGACCCGATAAACGTGCCATAAGAGGTAAACGTACGCGGGCTTTGACTTCCAACCGTTCCGTGTCAATAAACATTTCTTTGAATGCTTTTTCCGTATCTGGAAGACGTGTAACGGAACGGAATGTCGGTGTACCAAACGAAGGAAGACCTATGGGAGCGAGTGCAGCTTTAATACGTTCAAACCACGCAACAACATTGCGTTCACGGTCAATTTCACCAGGCTCGCCGATAAGGGTATCGTCTTGTACAAATCCACGGAACGCACCTGACGCCGGATCAATGACTTTGCGATATCCGCTTGGCACGGGCGTGATTCTGAGCGTGGATGCGGTCAACTCAGGTCGTGGCAGAACTTCAACAAAATCCACTTCAGGATGTTTCTCCAAAACACGTAAGATTGCCTGCCGTTTATCCATACCGGGCGTATTGACTTCCACCATACGAACGTCGCCCGCAAGTAGATTCGCAAGAACTGCGATTTCTTGTGGGAAGTTGATAATTGGCGTAGCCGAGAGTGCGATAATTTTACAACCGACAGCATTACAGAGCATACGATACAAGAGATAGGAGATACGGTATTTACGGCCGACCGCACAGAATTTGGGTGTATATTGTGCCATATCACGAGATTCATCCTTGTACATAAGTTCAAGACCCGAGTTATTGATGGTACGTACTAAATTGTGAACTTCGTCGATGACGACGGTTGCTCCATCAAACTTCGTTGGGCTATTACACGCCCAATCACGGATAGTTGCTTCCGTCAAACCGTTGTAGTGGACAAACTCCAAACGTGATTCCAGATGTTCGTAAATCTGTTCTTGAATCTGTTTGCGGTGTTCTGGAGCAAGTGTCTCAAAATTGGGAGCTTTGGCGGGATCCGGAATCCACGCACCCTTCCGTTTCTTTACACTCGCACGGGGTATCCCAATACGCCGAATCAAGAATTCCGCTTCAGGTGTTGGAGACCGAAGATGCGGTACGGATACCCATGTCCAGAAGTTGTTCGCACGGTAAATGAAGGGACCACATTTATTGATAATATCGTCCTTGTAGTTGGGGCTCAAACTGGCCGGTGTCATAATGAAGACAGGTTTCTGTCCCGCCTGGTACAGTGCTTCAAAACTAATAATCGATGTACAAGTTTTACCACTGCCGAGACCGTGATAGACAAGTACACCACGGTAAGGCGACGGTTTCTGTACATAATCCCGTACAAATTCTTGGTACGCAAAGGATTTAATATCGGATTTAGAGGCCGCAGCGAGTTTGTTACAGGCTTCGGGGTCGGGAATATTGGGTACAGCCGGCAACTTATAACGCCGGTAAGCCTGAATAATAAATTGTTTGAAAGCACGGCGATTGGAGGGAATATAAACGGGTTCCGCAATCTGTGTTTTTGACTTATTCATAATAAGGTCAAGACGCTTTTCTAATTCCGCAAGCGATGCGGGCAGGTCACTAACTGGTGCGGTACCTGTTTCTGTTGTCGTATCCTCTCCACGTTTTGAGGGACGCACACCAAGCGTTTCAAGAGTCGTTTCCTCTTTTGCTTTAGGAGGCCGTGGTGTAGCAGAGGGCGTTGTTGACGGCCGCCCCACAGTACGCCCGATCGCAACCGGCGGAAGACTGTCAGGAGTGGAGGTTGTTATGGTTTCCATTAAGACTGCTTCCGTCGGCGGCGCAGGAGCCCGACGTATTTTATCAGCCGCAATGGGAGACGTAAATCGGGGCGGACCCTTGGATGCCATTTCTAATGCGTGTCGTTCTTTTAAAATAATTTGACCGCTTCTACAAAATCTTTTTGGACTGTAGATGAATGGATCCGTCTCCTAGCTCACATACGCAGATAGGAGATTTACAGAAAAGCTATGGAACGAATTGGACAAAGGAGAATATTACAACCATTTTCGAATGGCTGACGATTGCATCGTTCAATATTCTATGTCTTGATATGTCGGCAAAATATTACAAGTCCGTAATACGAAAAAGTATCATTTTGGGTATTGTATTATCAACGATTTCAGGCACTCTCTCTGTATCCGATTTAGTCGTAAAAATCGGATTTCCAGATGATTCTCTGCCTGTACTCGGATATGTTTTAAATACGTTCTTTATTGTTATGACATTTACAATTGCGTTTTATACTGGTTATATTAAAGTCTATCAAATTCAAGAAAATTTAGAACACGCAATTGAATTAAAACAGGAATGGACAACGTTTAGTACAGCCATCGCATCCGAGTTACAGTTACCAATACAACTTCGTAAAGATGCAATATGGTTAATTATTAAGAATAAGACAAAATACTTAGATTTATTAAAAGCCGAAATAGAGATATCCGTAAATATACGTGAGAAAGCTCGCATTCAAATTGCGAAGCAAAATATTCTAAATATTGATGTTAAACATTTATCGCATATTATCATGGAAATTGGTTCATCTGAATACAATAATATTTTGACCAATCGTCCGAGTGCTATTAAAGTCATGGAACCGACAAATGAACGATTGTCAGATATGGAGAAGAAGGCGTTACAAGATAGTGCGGAACCACCAACTCGTGAAGTAAAACCGCCTACAAATCCAGATGTAAATACAGTCACATTGATGGTCAATTAATCATCCTCCGCAGGAATCACTTTGAGTTTGATAAGTGCTCGTCGACTTGCTTCTTGTTCAGCGACTTTCTTCGTACGTGCTGTCGCCGTCGCAACAATATCTCCGCTCGGTGAGAGGACGCCCATTGTGAAGGTACGATCGTGAAGCGGACCCTGTACCAAAACTTCCTTGTAACGTGGTGGCGTATGATAGGTCGCCTGATAATATTTGAGAAGCTGGTCTTTAAAGTTATTGTCGTCACTAATCAGCGATACAAAATCAACATTAGTTTCAAATAGACGAATCAGCCAGGTTTTAACACGCATAAATGCGAGACCCGCATTTGTTTCTGAAATATCGAGATACATCGCACCGACCCAGGCTTCCAACATACTTCCGAGAATACGTAGATTGTGGCGACCGTGGCAGATATCTTCAACGTGCCGGCTCAGCACAATATGTTTTTGAAAGCCGATTTTGAGCGCAATTTCGCCGAGTTGTTTATTGTTCACGAGCCGAGTACGAAGTCGTGTTAGAAACCCTTCATCTTGATCGGGATACCGTTCATGTAGGTAGAGTGCGATAACACAGCCTAGGAGTGAATCACCTACGAATTCAATCGCTTCATTGTCCGCATCACTAAGAGGCATACACCCTTCCGGACGTGGAGCAACAATAACGGGTTCTGTCGCAGTTGTTGTAATACCTTCGGGTCGATCGACATAGGAACTATGTACACAGGCTTGACGAAAGAGTTCCCAATGTTTGGGGCGGTCATGAATTCCGTACGCACGCAATATAGATAGAATCTCGTCATCCGTTATGCGACGGTTGGCGAGATTCCAGGGATTGTAGACCTTCGTCTCCTCAGCAGGAGTGTTGACCAGACGAGGTTCCATTTTCTATATATTTATACGAGCCAATGTATTTAGACCCGCACTGGTTTATAAAATAAACCTTTATTTTAAGAGATACAATGTCAGATGCGTCGGATACAATTCGTCGCCGCCAACAGAGAACATTATATGCGAACAAAATTATCACAGAAACCTATTATAAAAAGGGATATAACAATCATATAATCTTTGAAGGTGGCGTAGGCAATGAGGCGATGACCTATGATCCGTATGAGAAGATGCGTAACGGTACAACGCAGACAACGACGGCCGAAGTTACAACCTACGAAAACAGTGTCCCGAATCGTCAACCCGACCCGCCTACCATTTCGGCTGTGTCCGCAACGAATGGTCAAGCGACCGTATATATCTCCGCACCTTCCTACGAAGGTGTGTCGCCAATTTTATATTACCGAGTACAATCAACGGATGGTTCAATTGATATAACCGTGACAAGTCTACCGGCCGTTATTCCCGGTCTGTCAAGCGGTGTAAGTTATCAATTCATTGTGTATGCTGTCAATGCGGAGGGCACTTCATTGCCGTCGGCAACATCGGATGCGACCACCGTAGTAGGTCTTCCTTCGCCACCTACGCTTACGGGTGCTACTCTAGGACGTACAACGATTGATAGTGTCGTATATAGTTCTGTATCTGTGAGTTTTACAGCTCCGACGAGCGATGGAGGAGCACCGATTACAGGCTATACGATTGTATCGACCCCAAATTTTGTGGATATTAGTGGTTCGAGTCACGGTAGCGGAACAAGTTCTCCAATTGTTATCACAGGTTTGTCAAATGGTGTAGCCTATACATTTCGTGTATTCGCAACAAATGCGAATGGAATTTCGCAACTCTCCAACACATCGTCGTCATTAACACCTGCGGATTTACCGGATCCACCAACTGGCCTAACAGCAATTCGCGGAAATACGCAAGCGATTGTACAATTCGCACCGCCTATCAATAACGGCGGAGCGGCGATTACGACGTATAGAGCTATTACGACTCCTGGCAGTTTTACAGCAAGTGGTGCGTCGTCACCAATCACCATAACAGGACTTACAAACGGCACGGCGTATACAGTCACAGTGCGTGCGACCAATAGTGTCGGTAATTCGATTGAATCGGATCCGTCGAATTCCGTCACACCGGCTACGGTTCCGGATCCGCCTACAGGTGTTTCAGCCGCAGCAGGTAACGGTCAGGCAGTTGTAAGCTTTACAGCTCCCGCAAACAATGGTTCTACAATCACATCCTATACTGTTACATCATCGGGTGGACAAACAGCAACTGGTGGAGCGTCACCCATTACAGTTCTAGGGCTTAACAACGGTACGGCCTATACATTTACAGTCATTGCTACAAACGGTATCGGCGATTCCGCCGCATCTACCGCATCGAGTGCTGTAACACCGGCGTCTGGATCCAAGCCTGGTGCTCCTACGGCTGTTTCCGCTGTTCCTGGCACAACGTCCACTTCCGCTACTGTGAGTTTTACAGCTCCTGTAAATCCCGGAACACCTGCATATACCCAATTTACTGTAACCTCAGCTCCTGGAGGACTTTCTACGACAACCTCCGCATCTCCCGCAATCGTAACAGGATTAACTGCCGGCATTACGTACAGTTTTAGTGTCGTTGCAACCAATACAGTTGGAAACAGCGACCCTGGCGTATCCAACCAAATTATAGCAGGCTCGCCCTATGCACCCGTACTGGTAGCGAGAGATGATGGAATCACAACATTAACGGATCTCGGTATTACCTTTACACAAAGCTATTATACAGGATGTCCGGTCGTTACGAATTACAGGTATTCGGTGAATGGTGGACCCTTTACATCCTTATCACCTGCTCGTATTGCGTCGCCTCTAACAATTAGTGGTCTGTCGTCCAATACTAGCTATCAGATTAAAGTCAAAGCCACAAACTCCTATGGAGACAGTCTTGTGTCCAACACATTAACGGTCTCAACCTATGCATTGTTGAATGTTCAGAGCTTTACATCATCTGGGTCGTGGACAGCACCGACCGGTGTCACAAGTGTACAATATATGATTGTGGCCGGCGGCGGAGGTGGAGGCGGATGCTTTTCAGCCATTACGGTGCTTGGTGATGTTCCTTTTGTCGCATCCTCACCGGGTCCAAATTCGTATTGGATTGTAAATCAACCAGGACAGTGGTTACATGGTTATATGATGAGAGGCAATAGCTATTCCGCAGTACAACGTCCCAATTTTGCGGCCGCTCGAGTCTCTGTTCTTTCAGTCTTGAATAGTTCGCCCAACTATGTTGTACCGAATCGCGCAGGGTATCCACAAAACCGGTGGTATGCGCAATCATTTGTATACAATATTCAGTCTGGTTTTCCAATCGTATCTAGTTATTGGAGTAATTATACAACGGAACAATGTAACAATAGCAGTGGCGGAAGTGGTGGCGGAGCGGGTGGCGAAATTGTAAGAGGTACAATCGCTGTTGTGCCTAGTACTGTCTATCCTATTGTTGTAGGTGCTGGCGGAGCCGGCGGAACGGCGACAACCACAGTAGAAAACGCAGGAAGCCCAGGTGGCAGTTCATCCTTTAATGGTGTCACCGCAGCAGGTGGTTCTGGTGGAGGAAATTCTCGCTCACAAACAAATTCTACAAACGGATATAATAAAGGCGGGTACGGAAACAGATATGGTGGTATTTATGGCGGTCAAGGGGGCTCGGGAGGGTCTTTGTATTTTACCGCTCCTGACGCATTTGCTTTGTACAACAGTGGCGGTGCGGGTGGACAAGGTTTATACTTAAATTTTGACGGTGCGGGTACGAAGATATATTCGGCCGGCGGAACAGGTGGTGTTCCGAATACCCCTGCGACAGTCGCATCTGTAGCCAACCTTGGTGTAGGCGGAAAAGGTACAGGAGCGACGCTGAACGCTGCTGCGAACGGTATGGACGGCGGTTCCGGTATTGTTATATTGAAGTGGTACACGTAATTCATCACACTCGTATGTAAATGAAAAGAGTGAGTATTACAAATGTAGACCCGTAAATATTTGAAATGAGCATTAAGTTACACATTTCAAATTGTTGTCACTGTAACCGATTTTATTTATTATGTTAAATTAAAATGGAACAAGTGTTTACAAACATTTATGAAAATAGCCATTGGGGCAATAATAACAATAATGAATATAACGGTGGCAGTGGTCCAGGAAGTGATATAAATTTTAATAAAGATACTTATGTTCCTTTTTTAAAAAAATTTATAACTGATAATAATATTAAAACTATTATTGATTTAGGTTGTGGAGATTTTAAATGTGGAAAATTAATATACGACGATTTAGATATTGTATTTACTGGTTATGACGCATATAAAAAAATAATAGATTACAACTCAATAAATCATTCGTTACCCAAATATTCTTTTATACATTTAGATTTTTGTAATAATAAAGAAAATGTTATAAATGGAGATCTATGTATTTTGAAAGATGTCTTACAACATTGGTCTTTACATACTATTTATACATTTTTAGATTATTTGGTTGAATTTAAAAAATTTAAATACATTTTAATATGTAATTGTTCTAATCAAACACAAGATGATATAGATATTAAAAACGGTGAATGGAGACAATTAAGTTGTGAATATTTTCCATTAAAAAAATATAATCCTACAAAATTATATAATTATCATTCCAAAGAAGTATCTCTTATAGAAATAAAATCGGCTGTCTAAAACTATAAAACCACTCTCTTCATCCAATAAATATATCCAGATACTATAAAATGAATGTTGAACGTGAGAATTGTTTCAAACTATGTAACGAGCCTATGGTGCCAAATAGGTTCGGAAATATGACTGCACAGGAAGCTCATACATTCAGTCAACAGATGACAGAATATAAGAAATGTACGGACAAGTGTCTTGAGGAGTTTCCGTATACCGCAGAAGAACTCCGTGAGCAGGAACGACGCATACGTAATATGGTGGAAGGGAATCTGAATCGAGAAAATGCGGAACGTCGCCGCCGCAGTGAGAAGAAACACGCTGAGAAACGTGAAAAACGGCGTGCGGAATTTCTAGAGCGATTCAAGAATAAAATTAAAGCGAAAGCAGTAACGCCGGTAAAGAATGTAAATATGAATGGCGGAACTCGTAAAGGAAAGAAGCGTCATGTGCGGCAAACCCGGCGACGATGATTACGAATGTAAAACGGTATGAAGAGCGGTCGCCATTTTCGTGCCGAGTTTACGTTTTCCCAAATCAATCGCGGCTAAGTCCTCAATTGACATAAAGAGTAATGTTTGAAATGATGATTCCGCTGCGGTCGCTATTGCGTCCACAGCCGTTTTTCCGAGACCCGGTACTGTTTGGAGCATAGCCTGGAATATGGTCTCTTGCGTATTGTTGGCCGCTTTTTTCGTACGAAGTGCGTCTTTGTACGCCCATGCGACTTGTACACGTTCGGTTGCGAGACCGCCTTTGAATGCGTCCGGATCCGTTATAAGTTGTTTTGCGATACGGCGTATCCATTGAACCGTTTCTTTGAGTGTAGCAGCTTGAAACACAGGAATGGTATACCGAAATTGTAAGCGAAGAATCGCATGTTGTACTTGAACTTCCGTAAAAGTACCCCGACACCATGTTCGTGATAAGGTAGGCGACCAAGGCGGAACTTCAACAATATATCCGATAGAGGCTCCTTGTCCACGAAGAGCAAGAAGACGTGAACGCTGCTCACGATAGCGTCCATCACTGAGACTTGCTCCGAGATCCTCGGCTGTCTTTCGTTCCAAAACAGCCAACGGAGTTCCGCTGATATCATTGTAAAACGCAATATCACCGACATCCATTGTCTTTTTGACCGCAATCCATCCATCCGTATTCTCGACATGCCAGGGTTCTAACAATTTCCATAGTTCGTGTTCACGAATGTCAATTAAGACTGTAATCATGTCTGTGATTGCGTATACATACGATAGTCTTAGACTGCGTAGTACACGATTCACTTTATTCCCCCGGATAGAGTGGGTGGGTATAGGTTACATTGTTCAAATATCTTTTAATAAAATCTTGCGTGTCGGGTCGTATAAAGGCTTTTACCGGCTCCACCCAATACTTCCAACGGCCTCAAGATACACCATATACGGGTCGCTGTATCTTTACAGCATAATTTATACAGTTCCTTTCTAAATCAAGCTATAGTATAGTTTGATTTAGTAAGCACAGATTAAGCTACTAGTACCATTTCTTAGTATCTGCTGTAGGAGCAAACATACGTTCCAGTTCGGGTGTCCATTTATTAAATTCCTGATAGTTCCAGAATTTATTGTTATCACGATCACCGAGACCGCCTTTATCAAAGAATGGATCATTACGCATACGGTCACTGATTTGTATGGTCGCACGTGGTTGCGTCATACCATTCTGTTCGGCGGTAGCGAGCGAGATTGTTTCGGCGTCCTCATATTGCTCTTTGCGTGGTTTGGGACGGAGTTCGGTCACTTCCCAGCGATTCTCGCCGACTTTGGAGACAACGGGTTCCCAGTTAGGATCCGAGCCGTATTCTTCATGAACCAAGCGTCCAACGGCCTCTGTTTCGGAATCAATGATGTGAGTACCAACATCCGTCGGACGGTACGAGGCAAGGAGTTTCTGTTCACGAAGACGAGCCGCATCAACGTCGGGCGGTTCAAGAGTTTTGCCTTCCATCGTATTGAAGTAAATGCCCGATTTAGGGTCACGATATGCGGAGTCCATTCGTCCTGCTATAAACTCATCTTCTTTCTTGGAACGCTCTTCGGAATTGAAGGGTAGATTTGCCCAATCCAGAATACGTGATTTGAGAAGTTGATTTTTGCTGTTCTGCTCAATCGCATTTAGGCTACCCCGTTCCGACTCGTTCACACGTGAATATTCGTAATCGTCCAGTTTATTGATAGGGGTATTTGCCGACGATTCCTCCGCAAACGACGTATCTAATACATTTCGTGTTGTACCTTCATGATTGGAGGAGGTCGGTGTATTATGTCCGTTTCCGAGGCCGCCGAAAATACCAGTAGTCGGTTCGTTGTGCATCGAGACGCGGGGAGGAATACATTTGGAACCGTTGTTGTACAGACCGGATAGATACGCTACATAATCCGAAAGAGTTGCGAAGGATTTGTTTCCAGGATTGACAACAATACGCCCGTCGTTTGTGCGCGTTGTGGAGGTAGGGCAGACATCTGTAAAGGGTTCCGTCACAGGCTTCTTCACCGTATGTTTGGATAGGTACATGGCTAAAATAATTCCTGCCGCCGCTAGAACAACGACCATGAGTATAAGATGAACTTTCATCTCCTCTTCTTACAATGGCGTTCTGAATTTTTATGCCGTCGGTAAAAATCTACGGAATACATAGAGATGGTGAATCGGAAACGAAATAGCCGTGGCCGTTTTACAACGACATCCCCCGTCGATGTAAATGCGGAGAAAGATATTCCGAAGTTGGAAAGTATGTTGTCCAATGGCCGCCCAACCTTTGTGTTTATTCATGCGGAGTGGTGCGGTCACTGCCACCACTATCAGCCTACGTGGAAGGAACTTGAGAAGACACCGGGACGCTATGCGAATGTCGCACGGGTTCATCACGATATGGTGGAAAAAATACCTGAAATTGCGAATTCTAAAATACAAGGATATCCTAGTATTGTGAAAGTCAATCCGAATAAAACCGTAGAGGAATATGCTACGCCCGGCTCTGCGGAAGCAACGAATGCGATTCCGTATATGCGTGATGTACCGCGTATGAAGAAGGAACTTGTACTGGTATCGCCTAACGGAAAGGAAACACCGGCCACAATTACGGATAGCCAGACCCCGGCTAGACAAGATGTTGTTATTCAATCGGGCGGAGCACTCGGATCGGTATACGGTGCGTTTATGACAGCAATTCAGCGTGCGGGTCCCGCTGCGTTACTACTTCTGGCAAACCAGACACTTTCGGGACGGGGAAAGACATACCGGTCGCCAAAACGTGCGTCCAAGCGTGCGTCGACACGTAAGAACCGTGGATAAAAAATTGAAAGTATGTATTACGTTATCGAAGACTCTTAGATGACGTGATGATGAGCCTTTCTGCGACGACTATGATAGCCCAAGATACGTCTTCGCAGAGCAAACTCACTGTGACGATATGGAATGTAATCAACACAACAGATAATTACCGCCGTGAAATTCGGTTCAACTTTCTTGCGATTCCCGCAGCAGATATGTTAGAAGTATGGACTGAGTTAAAGTCTCTTTTAGAATCGTTTGGAATTGAGATAGCCTACATTAATGATAAATTACAAGTTGTCGTTGTTGTAGATACTGTAACATTATCAAAAATTCGTAATGATCTTCGGCACTCGTCAATAAAAGTTCAGTGGAATGACTATAGTCGTTAGGCATATCAAATTAAAACACGTATTGAATTAGAATGGCTTCCGCAGCTCCTTCCAAAATGGACGCATTACGTTCTTTTTGGATAACATTATGGCATGTTGATGTACATAAAGATCACCACGAAGACCGAGCCGATATTATCAATGGATTTTTACCAGACAGAGGTGTATATCCAACAAGATTATGGAATGCGTGGGTAAATCCGAAAGATCCAGAAGTTGTGGTCGCCAAGGAAGAAACACAAGGTAGCCGTGCTCCTATTGCTGGTAAAACAAATACCTTTGATACTCTCTTCAATTATATGTTTCCTGGTTTGGGAAAGCAGTTGCCAATATACTCAGCAGACGGTAAACCATTTGAAGATTGGAGTTGTGCTGCAATTCAGGCCGCAACACCGGCTCATCCGGCGTTTGCTCCAACAGGAAGTATCGATGTTGCGATGAATCCGCAAATTTCCGATGATGCATATTCACTAAAGATTTTTCAGTACCGAAATCCTGATAAATCGTTTGGAGTGAATATGGATAGTTTTCGTGAATTCATAGGCGGACATCCGCTCTTATTAACAGTCGATACATCTGTAGATCTTGAAACATTAATTGGAAACTATGGAGGAATTGCATACGGATATACACGAGAAATAGAGAATGATCCAGCCGCCAAAATGAATTATCTTTCGAGTAAAGACCCAACATACCAGTCAAATTATTATACCGAACGTGTTGTATCAGAAGGAGGATTAAATCCAAGCGGCGTTGTTTATCCGTCGTATACGGATGGTAATGATGAAATGTCGTTTTTTTATTGTAAATATCCGGTTATATTATCTTGTACAGGTGAACGAGACGCAAATAAAGGAACACTCAATACATCTATGAGTTATATCAAAGATGGAAATACAATCAATATTCCTGTGGGTGCAAACAAAGCCAATGGATTTGAGAAAGCGAAAGATCTGATAAAATCGGTCTTTGGTATTACTCAGTCCGCTGAAAAGAAAGAATTAGTCTACATATCCAAACATCACGGTGATATTGCGCAGACAATGGTAAAATATCGGAAAATCATGTTAACCAATAAATCAACCAATGCAGTGATTCAATCCTCGAATTGTAAAAATGTATTTGTATCCATTGATATGAACGCATGTATGAAAGCTTTTACACTCCGCAACGATTTTGTATGGATGTATTCCGCAGATAAGACACGACTATTCGTATGGAAGAATACTCGGTTGAACGACCCCAAAACTGTGTTTGAAACGACAAAAACATCAGCATTGTCAAAAATAAACGCATTGATAAAAGATGTTGAGATATACAATACAAATGTAGAACGAATTAATGTACAAGGCAATGCATTCTATCAGCATATTAAAACAAATTTTTTATATAAACCGAAAGGAGGGACATTGGTAGATGCGTACAAAAATTATATCAAAGATGGTATCCAGCTTGCGATCCTAAGCAAATATGTTCCCAAAGAACCATTAACTCCTATCAGTGAACTTGCGGTCAATTACATGAGAGAACAAAGTAGTCATATTGGTTCATTAATGTATAACGAGGACGGTTCATCTATGAAAATTATTAATGATATTATGGTTGAAATAGGGAACATAAAACAATTAATACATCTACCTGCGGAATTTACAACATTAACTGTTATGAAGGCCGACGGTACACCACAGCCTGTAAGCATAGAAAAAGATGTATTGTTTCAGAAAACACCTTCGAAAATTACAGGGAGACGATTGGGAAATATATGGGATTCAATTGATTTACTGTACAATCCTGGTGATAAAGGTGTTGAGTCTTTGCTATGTCGTAATGGCACACGCTTTAATAGTAGCTGGGGTCTAGATATAATTTTAAATATATATAATCGCCTTAAAGAGTATAATCCTGACTACGCAGATAAATTTGTAGGTTCATTAAACGAAGTAGTCTCAACAGATTTTACAAAACAGGTATCTTTCCACATTGGATTGAATATAATAGGATTAGGTTCCATTATCAGCGCAGCCCCTTCCGCGGGAGGATCAAGGTATAGTACACGACGAATTAAACGTGGAGGAGGGCAAACACGAACAACAACAAGGGTATCAAACACACATCCACCAACAACTCTTCGCTTGAAACTACAGTCTACGAATACAAACGACGAATTGTTAGAGGTTGCAATAGACGATATGTTATCGGATATGATGAATCACGTATACTTATATTCAATGATTCGCTACGAAACATCCTATAAAGCAGTTCTTGAACAATTCAACACCTGTATGAACGCTACATACGGTATACAATTACCTGCGGCTATACGAAGAACCGCCGCAGGATATCCTGACAAACAAATTGGCGGAGATGGAGAAATTGACTTTATAAAAGAAATGGCATCCTATATGTCAGGATTAGAACCAGTACGAAGTGGACGCATAGCTACAGAAGATACTGTATTCAATGATAGTGACATATTTGCGTCAACGTATTCTGAGTTTGAACAATATACTGAAATTATAAAGAATTTTTTAATCAATAAAGATAATATTGGAAGCCGTTTATTGCGTGTTACGAAAGGTCGCTCTAAATCTGTAGTGGACAAACGCATAGAGACAATTGAATTTATTAAAGACATGTTGGATACGTTGAATAACGATGATATAGACGATGAAGAATGGGCGATATACGCATCCCGCTACTTACCCATAGAAGATAGGCGTGCTGTAGTAGACGCAAATAAAAAGGCAATATTAACAGCCCGTGAAGCACGCTACGCAGAACGTTTAGCACGCACGCGTGCTATGGAAGGTGGAGCACGTTGTAAAACCCGCAAACATCGTAAGTAAAAATTGAATTCTCACCTGACACTACACAGCCATGTACAATGTCACGCCTAAATTCAGAAACAGATTCGCTCGTGTTCCAGTGTAAAGATATCGTAAGCCGAGATATCTTTGTCGCAAAGGAACATAGCGACGATTCGTCGTATGAGGGCAAACGGTCAGCCTACGAGGATCGTTCATCCGATAAGTTAAGTGGTCGTTCTTTCCGAATTGTATTGTTTGGAACGACCTTGGACGGACAGAGCGTATGCCTACAGATTACGGATTTCCAGCCCTTCTTTTATGTGCGAATTCCAGATGTGCTTGCCACGCACACCGACGCAATCCGACATTTCCAACAATGGATTCGCAATGACCCGAAACTATCCGAGGGTGCTGCGGCCGAAATCAATCTTGTCTGCGAAAAGCACAAGACGCTCTACGACTACAATGGTGGTCAGGCGGGTACATTTCTCAAACTGACTGTTCCGTCGCTTGCGTTATGGCGTTATCTGAAAGACCGATTTCTGGATAAGAAGACGACGGCGAATATCTTCGATAGCAAGACGTTGTTTGGTGAGCGTGGAAAAGCCGCACTGGCTACAGCTGCTACGACTGCGGCAGCAGACAGCAGTGTCGCCTTTCTCTCCGCTGATAGCATCGCACTCAAAGTCTACGAAGCGACGATTGATCCGATGCTGCGGTATTTCCATATCCAGAATCTATCGCCGGCAAGTTGGATACGTGTCGACACCGGCAATTGGGAAGCACCGGATTCCAATGACGCAACGGCGACAATTCAGGCCATGGCGGATGCGTCAGACGTTCATCCCGCACCAGAGCAACCGACCGCTCCCTACACAATTGCTTCATGGGATATTGAGTGTAATTCGAGTCACGGCGACTTTCCTATCGCCGCCAAAACGTGGAGAAAACCAGTACGAGAATTGTTAGAAGTTGGGGTACCGTTGACTGTTCACGAGTTGTGCGATGCGATTCATGCGGCGATAGCAGGAAAGCCGACAAAACTATCGCCGATTTATCTCAAGACTCCAGGTGCGTATGCGTCTGACGTACTGAGAAATATGCTTGAGGGCGTCAAGATGGATACAGTCGTACAAAGCCATCTTCGTGGTCTTGCAACGGCTCCGAAGGGAGAGGAACGTGAACACCATCTTCAGGAGTTGGAGCGTATATTGACGTCAGTCTTTCCTGCGGTCGCGGGTGACGAGATTATTCAAATTGGCACCGTCGTCTATTCACGTGGTGTGCCGGTACGTAAACATATCTGGGTTCTTGGAGCGGTGGATGCGGAGACTGTACGTCCACCAGGAGCGGATGTACCTATCAGTGTCTATTCCTTCAGTAGCGAGGTCACGATGTTGCGTGCGTGGTTTCAATGGATTAGCCGAGACCAACCGGATATTATGATTGGATACAACATCTTTGGTTTTGATTCTCAGTACATTTGGGATCGCCTGGTTGTTCTTGCGGGAGCAAAGGACGCCGCAAAGATAGTACAACCAATGAGCTGTCTGAAGAGCCGACCGACACGGTTGGAGGAGAAATTCCTATCGTCGTCGGCGATGGGCGACAACACAATGTATTTCCTCAGTTCCGCAGGACGACTTCAGATTGATTTGCTTCCTTACATTCGCCGTAATCACAACTTGGATAGTTATACACTTGATAATGTTTCGGCAACCTTTGTGAGTGGAAGCGTGCTTGGAGCACTCAAGCCCACTGCGGCGGATACGTTCCGTTTCCCTACCAAGTCGACGAAGGGAACTGTGGTAGGACGCTATATCACTCTTTTGGATGAGGAGAACGACCGTGTAATTGACCGCTGTCTTGTCGTGGGTGTGGAGCCGAAAGCACTCGTCGTGGAAATTCCTGACGGTGAACGTCAGATCGCAGAGCACGGTGTCGCACCTGTCCGCTGGGCTCAAGTCAAGGACGATGTATCACCGAAGGATATCTTCCGTCTTCACCGTGGTTCGGCGAAAGACCGTGCGACTGTTGCTCGCTACTGTCTTCAGGATTGCGACCTCGTCATGGAATTGTTCAATAAGTTGGAAATTCTAAACAACTCGATTGCGATGGCACATGTATGTTCGGTGCCGGTATCCTATATCTTTCTACGTGGACAGGGTATCAAGATTGAGTCTCTTATCTTCAAGGAGTGCCGGTTGGCGGATCAGTTGATTGAGGTATTGCCGTCAACGGCGTTTGGCGACCGAGAAGCCGAAGATGACCATAACGACGTAGAGGATACGTATGAAGGTGCGATTGTTCTTGAGCCGAAGACGGGCATTTATATTGATGACCCAATTACCGCCGATGATTTCGCCTCGCTGTATCCGTCAAGTATTATTTCAGAGAACATCAGTCATGATACGCTCATTAGTGTGAAGGACTACGACAAAGACGGCAACTTCGTATGTATCAAGGAAGGTTCCGATCGTTACGACAATCTTCCTGGAGCGAAATACGTTGATATTGAGTTTGATATTCTACGGAAAGATCCGGCGGATACCCGTAAGAATCCGGAAAAACTTCGCGATGGAAAGCGTATCGCACGGTATATTCAGGAGCCGGTGGGTACAATTCCACGGATTCTGACAATGTTGTTGAGTTCCCGCAAACGCTGCCGAAAAGCGGCGGAGGCTGAGAAGGATGAGTTTCGCAAGGCCTTGATGGATGCACAGCAGTTGGCCTATAAGTTGACGGCCAATTCTCTGTATGGTCAGCTCGGTTCTGGTGTATTCAAGATTCGCCGCCAAGTCTTAGCTGCGTCCACGACCGCCTACGGCCGTAAGCAGCTTCTGTTTGCGAAGGCCGTCATTGAGGCCACGTATGGACCTGGTAAAGATCCACGTTGCGATTGCGAATGTATTTATGGCGATACAGACAGTATCTTTCTGCGATTCCAACCCAAGGATCCGAAAACGGGGGTGCGTCTGCGTGGTCAGGCCGCACTTCAGGCGGCCAAAGATTTGACCGTAGAATCCGGTAAACTCGTATCATCGTGTTTGAAGCCTCCGCACGACTTTGAGTTTGATAAGATTTTCCGTACGTTCTGTCTGTTGAGCAAGAAACGGTATGTCGGCGATATGTCCGAGGACGGCTTGGAGCCCGACGACTTTCATCGTAAGAGCATGGGTATTGTGATGAAACGCCGTGATAACGCACCGATTGTGAAGTATATGTACGGCGGCGTGATTGACCGGATTCTGGATCCGAGTCAGACCTCGAAAGCAGAGGGTGTGAAACGGGCGGCCGAGTTTGTTCTCACAACGTCGCACGACCTACTTGCGGGTAAGTTTCCGCTCTCCAAGTTGACGATTACAAAGTCGCTACGTTCAGAGTACGCAGACCCGACACGTATCGCACATAAGGTGCTGGCGGAGCGAATTGCGGAACGGGATCCAGGCAATAAACCGTCAACGTCAGATCGTATTCCGTTTGTGTATATTCAGAGTGCGGACGGTAGTAAGCCGAAACTCCAAGGCGATCGCATTGAGTTGCCTTCGTATATTCGTGAGCATGGTCTCAAGCCGGATTATGAGTTCTATATTACGAATCAGATTGCGAAGCCGGTCGCACAGGTCTTTGGTCTAGAAGTCGGTTCCATTCCTGGCGTAAAAGCGGCGGATATTGCGGCGGCAGCCAAAGCGAAAGATCCAGTGGAAGCCAGAGAGAGACTTGCGGAGTATCACCTATTTACGAAATTGTTGGATGCTGTTTCACGCACACCTGACGCAATGGAAGCGAGAGGACAGCACTCCATCGCGAAGATGTTTGGAAGATAAGTAAAGAACGCATTTATTTTTTATACGAAGGAACGATTGGGCTAGATTGTAAAGTTTTTAAAAAACTATACATCCAGCCCTTATAAATGGATTGGTTGTTTGGATCACCAGGAAAACTCATTTTACAACCGGATAGCACAGGTAAATCCTATGCGGGGTTTTATTCTGGAGAATCACTAACACTCACAGCAAAAAGTACAGATACAATCGAAAGTGTCATGGTGAATTTCAACGCATATCGGTCTCCGGATCAACAGATTCATGAATTGTGGACAAAGAGCGGAGCAGCACTTCCTTTTTCAACGCCACTCGGAGGAAAGACGATTGTGGCGATTGTGTCTCGTAGGGATGTTGTATAAATATCTAAACTGAGAACAACGTGTGAATATACACTCATGGGTATTTATTCAGACGGAAATATCTAAACTGAGAACAACGTGTGAATATACACTCATGGGTATTTATTCAGACGGAAATATCTACGGCGTATCGTTATACAGAAATGAAGTAAATCTATATGAAAAGTCATACGACCATATAATTTCATTGTTAGAGATACAGGATATCAAGGAATATTATGATACACTTACAAGCGAAGAAAAAGACGCACTTACTATTCTTTTCTATACATCGTGTTCATCCACATATTTAGCGTCGAAAGAAAATTCGTTTATGGCGTGGTTTCCAGGTAGTAAAGCAACTCTAGAGACATTGTTTGGAGTAGTCTAAACCAAAAACGTATAAATAATATAGGATAGGTATTCATGCCTTCCGTAAAACGTTCCGAGACAGTTGGACGAAAGTACGGAGGAAAACGGGAGAATTTAGAATTAACCTATGCAATCGAGTTCTTGTTCCAGATCAAAGGACAGGAATACAAAAAGAAGCACCCGGGATTTATAATTCCATCTGCTTACGAATTCTTGGAATATTCCAAAAATCCAGAAAAATCTGATAAATCTGAGAAACATAAAAAAACCAAAGAGGCGGAGGAATTTATGAAGTTTCTACTGTATATCGCACCGCCTATTGGTAGCAATCGTGAATTATTATGCGTGTCAATTGTTGTATTAGCAATCGTATTATATATCTTTACAACGGACGTTATTGAAACAGCAATCGAAAATACATATACATTGACGTATGAACAAGTATGTCAGAAGGTTGCGGCTCATCTGAAAACGGATGAAGGAATGAATTTATTCGTACATCCATTGTCGTATTTTTTTACATATTATTTAACCAAACAAAACAAACTAAAAGAATATTTATACAATCTTGCGATTGATTCTATGCGTAAAACAACAGATGTTATTCCATCCTTATGTGTGGGTGAAACTATACTTGTCGAGCACGATGTTCATTGTATGCGTATTGGACATAAATTGATTGAAAATATTCAATTCATTTTTAAGTCCTACATGGAAGTTATATCAGAACCGATAGCCGCACTGAGTGCGTCGAAAGAGACTCCTATTATTGCGTAACCTGCGTTGTAATTGTGGATTGTGGGACATAGGCTGTACGAATATCATAGCGGCATACGGGGCAATGAACATTGCGGGAAAACCAGCGATCTACACACGAGCGGTGGAAGTAATGCGAGCAATGGAGTTTACGCCACGCAGTCTCCGTTTCGTGATTTCGTTCTTGGCAAATCGCACAATTCGTATCCGCTGGAACTGCGTCACGGTCGATAATCTCCGAATGGCTCGCAATTATATCATTGGGCGCAGTTACAGGTACATCGACCATAGGAGGCAAACCTGCTGTACCATATAGTATACGCAAAATATCATTGTTGCTGCGATTTATGGTTGCTGTTTCTTCCGCAAGTGCGGAATTCAATAAACTCGTCAGAGTTGTATTGAGAAGAGAGAAGTCAACCTGTTCTTCTGTAGGAGGAGGCATACGTACACGTATAACCGGCTCAATAAGTGTTGGTGCTGTGCGGACTGGATTGCTGAAACGAGGAGTGCCGCGCAATCCTACGGAAGGAAAGGCGGAAAACCGCCATGTTTCATAATCTGTTCGCCTAGGCGTTGCTTGATAAATATTGTAAAGCGTTCGTTGCCGTGCAAATGTTTGCGGGAACAGAGTTGACAACCGATGCCGCATCCACATATACGGTTCCGCCCCAAAGATTTGTTCATCATACATAAATTCAGGAAAGAAGTTGTGGAGTTCATCAATTAAGGGCGAACCGTAGATGGATTCATAATTACGAGGATTGAAGGCCATATCTATTTGTTTTGTATTCATACATGTTTAAACCCTATTTTTATCAAAGTATAGCACATTCTTTGATACGAATAAATTATCAGCGGTGAGGCAAAAAATTGAAGTCTAAAGCCCACATACTATAGAAACGTTAGGAACACTAACACACAATGGACACAAAGATAGGTCTAGCAAATTTAGGCAACACATGTTTTCTCAACGTTATTTTACAAGTTCTTCGCCTATCGCCGGCAATAGGCGATATGTTTCTGAAGAATACAGTTCACGAACCACCTCTTCGCAAGGATAGTAAGAAGAAAGACTTTGTCATCGCATTTCGGACGTTGATTCACGATTTCTGGCGTAAGGTGCCTGATACGGGCACGATACCATCCATGGTTCCACGTGGATTTCTACACGCACTTCATACGACACTTCGAGAAACGGATGACGATTGGTACCAGCAAGGCCAACAGGCAGATGCGGCGGAAGCACTCCAGTACGTCCTGGATTCCCTACACGACGGTCTATCGCGCAGGGTTGCGATGGATATACTCGGAGAAGCGTCCAGCGAGGAGGAGGAGTCACAGAACAAAGCACTGCGTTCATGGGGAGCGTTCTTCGCAAAGGAGTATTCGCCCATCGTACATCATTTCAACGGACAGATGCAGATCCGCATCGTCTGTTCAAAGTGTAATACCTCGTCGGAACGTTATGAACCATGGCTTATGTTGAAGGCTCCCATTCCCGGAGCCGATACAGCAGGGAGCGCGATTCCGACCATGGATACATGTTTGAATTCTGCGTTCGCCGAGGAAGTGATTGAAGATTACAGTTGCGAAACATGTAAGAGCAAACAGAAGGCGACGATTCATAATAAGATTTCTCGACTGCCACCCGTCACTATTCTGACACTCAAGCGATTCACAAACGGAGGACAGAAGGTGCGTGGTCGTATCCCATGGGATTTGGAAAGTCTTGACTTTGCGAAGTGGACGGCGTTCCGTCGTGATCCCTTCGTCGAGGAGGATGTAGATATGGTCACGGAGTACAAGACATTCGCTGTGATTGAGCATCAAGGATCTACACGCGGGGGGCATTACCGAATGTACGCACGTCAGGGCGATGCGTGGAACGAATACGATGATAGTTCCGTACGCACTGTACACCCGGAGCATGTGGTGACTGCTGACTCATACATTGCGATTCTCCTACCCAAAGAAACAGCAGAAAGTATGATTGTAAGAAACGATCGGTTTATCCAAAAATTCCGTAGCGAATAAATTAATAATCAACGGTAGAGGAAGTATGAATTTCAGTTATGCTCCAGCGGCACCGATTGTCGCAGCAACCAACACTGCGTCAAGCGTACAAGGTATTTTTTTAAGTATTTGGCCTATTCTCCTAGTGATTGTCATTGTATTCGTGGGATTGGTTGTCTATTACAGCACAATTGGATACAAGATTGATATGGGATGGGAACAATTATTCAAGATGTTCCGTAAAAGAGAGGATATTGATATTGAAATTGGAATAGAAAACGATAAGCGTACGAATCATCATATCGAAATTAAACCTGACGAAGGCGAGCCTCCGAAACCTGACTTACCGCCTGTGAAGGATCGTGCGAGTGGTATGCCAGGATCCGTTATGGAACCGTCGTTTTTCGAAAGTTTAAATCCGGCGAATCTCATACCAAATGGTCACGAAGTGTATAATGTAAGCCGTAATATTTACACCTATCATGATGCAGCTGCGGTCTGTGCGGCTATGGGCGGTGAAGTCGCATCGTACGATCAGGTAAAGGAAGCCTATGAGCGAGGAGCGGACTGGTGTAATTACGGCTGGGTTAAGGGACAGATGGCGGTGTTCCCCACACAGAAAGAAACCTATCAAAAGTTACAAAAGGGATCGCCCAATTACCATAATGCGTGCGGACGCCCCGGTGTAAATGGCGGTTATTTTGACAATCCGGAATTACTGTTTGGTGTCAACTGTATAGGTAAACGACCCGCACAGAAATCGGCGGACGAACTTCGCGAAAATGATATTTCCTTCCCTCAAACTGCGGAAGAGATTGAGTTTGACAAGAAGGTACAAAAATTCCGCGAACAATTGGATACGACGAATGTATTGCCGTTCAATAAACATAGTTGGTCTGCGTAATTACTTCATCCGTTCTACACATTTTATAATTTCATAAATTACAAAATGTATTTTCAATAACTTTCATTACGAATAGTATATATCGTACTCAAGTGGAGCATCGTACTCGTAATCATCATTTGCGACAAACACTCCGTCATCACTTTCAATAATAAATCCGCACTCGACAAGAACATCTGTATTGCGTTGTATGTAAAAAGGCAATAAATTTTGAATTGTTTCACGTAACAAAGGCAAGTCTATCTCTAAGTCTGATAAATAAATATCACTCCAAAACCTATACCAAAATTTATCTACAAAAAAATGTGAGTAAAGCCATTCTGTCCACCATCCTTCAAGATCATTGTTCCATCCATCTGGGTGTGGAAAGAATCGTTGGGGGATTGGCAATTCATAGTTTTTGTTCGACATAAATTTCATAACACAGATTGCTTCACACATAACTGTTCGAAAGACACGTTCAGGAACAGCTAGAGATATATTATTATAACTCTTAAGAATATCAATGAATCTATCGGATATTCCTTGAACGAGTTGGGCAGGTGTTACGTCTCCATCACGCAGCGTATGAAACCACCGTGTAACATTATTGGAACGAACCTTATTTACAGTTCTCGCAAAACTATACATATCTTCCTTAAGAATAAAGTTGAAGATAAATTTGATATATCAAGAGCTGGGAGTTTTTTTGACTAGACCATCCGCGGTTACCGTTTTTTTCAGAAAGTCGATCGTTTTGACTCCCCTATTCCGTTGTAGGAATTCAATAATATTCTTGGTTTCGTCTGGTTTTCCTTTAGATTTATAATATTCGTGAAGTTGCTCTTCGACAAATCCCCACGAGAGATCCGTTGATTTAGAGCGTGTGCTACGTTGGAGTGTCGCTCCGTTAATTTGAAGTATAGCATTCTTCATATTCGCATTTTCAAGATGTTTTAGAATACGTTCCTCATAATTCCCACGCATAGTGCGGGCGTTACTGACTTGTTTTGTAAGTGCTTCTGAGAGGTTATCGAAATGGACATAATGCCGGACAGCATCAACAAGCGTTGCGTCAGGATTCATTCTTATTCAAGAAGTACGTATAAATTCATATAGTTTGACGCATTTTTGATTGTGTAAAACAGAATCAAAAAGAGAAAAGAATTTACGATCTCAGTAGGGATTGAACCTACGACCTTCCGGTTAACAGCCAGACGCTACTACCACTGAGCTATGAGATCAATGGGGTGCGACGATGAGAGGATTTGCACCTCTGCGGGTAAACCCACAGCCTAAGTTGCTTTATATAGCAAGGCTGCGCAATAGCTACTATGCGACATCGCCCTAGTCCCGCGAGCCTGAATCGAACAAGCGACATGTCGAGTACAATTTTAGTTTTCTGAAAAACTACAGTCGACCACTCTACCAACTGAGTTATCGCAGGTTTTTAAAAGAAGAAAGGAAGATAGAATTATAGTATTATTAGAAGTAGAATTAAAGACGCAACCGCAACCGAGACGCAACCGTAACCTGTTTATAAGGAAGGAGAACCTGTTTATAAGGAAGGAGAAAGAAGAATTTTATTGGTTTTATTGCTTTTTAAATTTTAGTCAGTGATTTACGCACGGGCGGGCGTGGCCGTCGTCGTGGCCGCCGCAGGCTTGATGTAGTGCGGCTTGAGGTAGCGCTGGAGGTTGAGGATCTTGAGCTCATCCTTCTCCGTCAGCGACAGGAGGTTGCGGAGCGACGCATCGGCCTTGATGATCTGCTTCTCCATCAGCGAGTGCGACTTGGCGTACGCGCAGACACGCGTCGTGACCTCCGAGCGGCTCAGCTGCGTACCCTTGGCGACGCCGAGGAACTTGCAGAGCGCATCCGAGATGGGCGTCGGCTTCGTGAAGACCGAGTCCTTCTTGGGGGCGGCCTCCGCACCCTCCACGGGGGCAGCACGGCGGCGGCGACCCTTCTGGGCACGCTTGAGCTCACGAGGGATCTGCTTCTCGAGCTTCTTCATGTCCGAGAAGACGGCACCGAGCGACGCACGGAGCACGTTGACCTTCTCGACAAGGCTGTTGAACTGGCCAAC